>ENA-OQAA01000172-OQAA01000172.1-human-gut-metagenome-genome-assembly--contig:-NODE-172-length-47245-cov-5.130629_pt1 | contig 47245 bp, 54 predicted proteins | sample MGYA00242489_ERZ504515 | MGnify/ENA primary metagenome ERZ504515 (study PRJEB26092, sample SAMD00036237) | human gut metagenome | host: Homo sapiens | study: EMG produced TPA metagenomics assembly of... | reverse complement strand
TGAAGCACAGCATGTGAAGCTATGGCGAGCAAAGGACATATTGGGAATGAAGGTGTGACGGAAGTTTCCTGTAGTCACGAATCATGGCAGCAAGGAATGTCCACGCAGAAGCTGGATCACAAAGAAGTACAGGAGACTGCAGACAGAGTGCAGAGGACTTTAAGCGTCTTGTCACAGAATCGATTCGTCTGATTGGAGAAACTCTGGCGTAGGATGTGCAGCAGTGCAAGGAGAGTGCGCAATGAAAAAAGAATTTAAATTTGGAACAGATCTGGATGGAAAAGCAAAAGAGGAATTGATCCGTCTGGCATATGAGGGAAAAGAGAGATCATACTCTCCTTACTCCGGATTTCAGGTAGGCGCTGCCCTTCTGGCAGAAAACGGAACGGTTTATCTAGGATGTAATATCGAAAATGCGGCATACAGTGCTACAAACTGTGCAGAAAGAACTGCGTTTTTTCAGGCAGTGTCAGAGGGCGTGAAAGAATTTCGGGCGATTGCGATCGTCGGAGGTCCGAAAGGGAGTAAAAAAGGAGAACTTTGTGCGCCTTGTGGAGTATGCCGTCAGGTGATGATGGAATTTTGTGACCCAAAAGAATTTCAGATCGTTCTTGAGGACGGAAACGGTGGATGTTTTGCAAAAACACTGGAAGAGATACTGCCGTTTGGATTTGGACCGGCAAATTTGAGAGAAGAGGAGTGAAAACGCGTATGACGGGAAAAAACAGACTTCCCAGGCTGGATCTGCACTGTCATCTGGATGGATCCTTAAGTCAGGGATGTATTGAAGAACTTCTGGGAAGAAGTGTAAAACTGGAAGAGCTGCAGGCAGATATGGATTGTCAGAGTCTGGCAGAATATCTGGAGAAATTTGAGATTCCGCTGGAATGTCTGCAGACAGAAAAGGGGCTTGAGCGAGCCGGTTATGATTTGATGAAAAGTGCCGCATCAGACCAGGTCGATTATATCGAGGCACGGTTTGCACCGCTTTTTTCCGGACAGAGAGGTCTGTCTACAGAGCAGGTCATTGAGTCTGTACTGCGGGGAATGGAGCAGGGCAAGAAGGAATTTGACATTGATTATGGTGTGATTGTGTGTGCCATGCGCCATGAGAAGGAAGAGGCAAATCTACAGATGTTAAAAGCTGCGAGAGAGTTTCTTGGAAACGGTGTCTGTGCAGCGGATCTGGCAGGAAATGAAGCGGCATTTCCGATGTCGCAGTTTATGAACCTGTTTGCGGAAGTAAAACGGATGGAGATGCCGTTCACACTTCATGCAGGTGAGTGCGGCAGTGTGCAGAATATTCTGGATGCAGTGCAGTGCGGTGCTTCCAGAGTGGGCCATGGAATTGCGCTTCGCGGGCAGAAAGAAGCGATCCGGATCTGCAGAGACAGACACATTGGATCGAGATGTGTCCGCTCAGCAATATGCAGACAAAAGCGGTGAAGGATCCGGCCGATTATCCTGTTCAGGAGTTTCTTGAGGAGAATCTTCTGGTCACGATCAATACGGATAATCGGATGGTCAGCCAGACAACGCTGGAAAAAGAGTTTGCGTTTCTCAGAGAACAGTATGCAGTGACCAGAGAACAAGAAGTGCAGATGACAAAAAATGCCATTGAGGTGGCGTTCGCCTCCGATGCGGTGAAAGAGCGGCTGTGGAAAAAGATGTATACGTTTGAAAAGTAGATGGGGAGGAAATGAAAAATGCTGGAACAGTTAAAAAAAGAAGTGTATGAGGCGAATATGCTGCTTCCAAAATACGGACTTGTCACTTTTACCTGGGGAAATGTCAGCGGGATCGACCGAGAGAGCGGATTGTTTGTGATCAAGCCAAGCGGTGTAGAATATGACAAACTGACTCCGGATGATATGGTTGTGGTAGATCTGAATGGAAATAAAGTGGAGGGAAGATACAATCCGTCTTCTGATACGCCGACACATGTGGTTCTTTACAACCGGTTTCCGAAGATTGGCGGAGTGGTTCATACACATTCCACATGGGCAACCAGCTGGGCACAGGCAGGAAGAGATATTCCATGTTATGGAACAACGCACGCGGACTATATTTACGGAGAGATTCCATGTGTGCGGAATCTGACAAAGGAAGAAATCGAAGAAGCATATGAGAAGAATACCGGTGTTCTGATCGCAGATGAATTTGAGAGAAAAGCAAAGGATTATCTGGCGGTGCCGGCAGTCCTCTGCAAGAATCACGGTGTATTTACATGGGGCAAGGATGCGCACGAAGCAGTTCATAATGCGGTAGTGGCAGAAGAGGTTGCAAAGATGGCGGCACGCTGTGAGATCATCAATCCGGATGTGAAGCCTGCGCCGCAGGAATTACAGGACAAGCACTATTACAGAAAACATGGTGCGAATGCCTACTACGGACAGAAATAAGAGGAAACAGATATGGTAAAAGTGTTTTTTCGACAGTAACGATACGCCCAGCCTTTGAATAAGAGAAATGAACTTTCTAGTGTCAAAAAGCCTTGGATGTGGTATGATTGGGGCAAACCACATTCAAGGTTTTTTGTTACTTGTGATTCAGAATTGATGTTCGGAGGGCAGTATGAGAAAAAGAAAAAATAAAAAGGGGCTTTTGATCGGTGGTATTACAGCTGGTGTGGTCGTAATTCTCGCAGGAGGCGGAGTTTTAGCGTGGAAATTGTTGATAAACACAACACCACCACAGGAAACGGTGAAAAATTATTTTGCACTTGTAGAAAAGAAGCAATATGACAAGATGTATGATATGCTTAGCGAATCCTCGAAAGAAAAAATATCAAAAAAGAAATTTACAGAACGGAATCAGAATATTTACGAAGGAATCGAGGCAAAAGATATCAAAATCTCGATCCCTGAAAAGGAGAAACTCAAAGGGAACCCGGTGACTGTGAAATATTCAGAAACGATGGAAACCAGTGCGGATGAGATTTCTTTTGACAATGCGGTGACACTGCAAAAAGAGGACGGAGAGTATAAGATCGACTGGGATTCCACAGTGATCTTTCCGAATCTTCAGGATTCGTATAAAGTACAGATTCAGACAGAAAGTGCCCAGCGAGGAACCATTTATGACAGAAATGGTGTGATTCTGGCAGGAAACGGAACGGTTCTGGAAGTTGGTCTGGTGCCGGGGAAAATGGGAGATGATACTGCCAGGGCCGAATCTATAAAGAAGCTGGCAGAGCTATTGGATGTATCGGAAGAAGCAATTCAGAACGCACTGGGGGCATCCTATGTACAGGATGATTCTTTTGTGCCGATCAAGAAGATTGCAAAGGGAAATGAAGAGAAAGAAGCACAGCTTCTGACGATTCCCGGAGTGATGTTAAATGATTCCCAGGATCGCGTGTATCCGCTTGGCGCTGCGGCAGGGCATCTGACTGGTTATGTGCAGGCGGTGACAGCGGAAGATCTGGAAAAACTGGAAAATAAAGGATATCACGCAAACAGTGTGATCGGAAGATCAGGCCTGGAGCAGGCTTATGAGGAAGAGCTTCGTCCGGTGGACGGCACACGGATCATTATTGCAGACGAAACGGGAAATACGATCGAGACGCTGGCATATCAGCCGGCACAGAATGGAAAAGACGTGCGTGTGACCATTGATGCGAGGTGCAGAAGACGGCATATGATCAGTTTGCACAGGATCCGGGAACGGCGGCAGCATGAATCCTAAAACCGGAGAGGTGCTGGCATTGGTGAGCACACCGGGATATGATCCAAATGAATTTGTGCTGGGGATGTCAGATGCAAGATGGAATGCGCTGAATGAAGATGCATCCAATCCATTGATGAACCGGTTTGTCAACACCTGGTTCCGGGATCTACATTTAAGGGAATCACAGCAGCGGTCGGAGTGGATGCAGGAATTATCAATCCGGATGAGAATCTAGGATATGTAGGGCTTTCCTGGCAGAAAGATGCAAGCTGGGGAGATTATCATGTAACTACGCTGACAGATTACGGTGAAACGGTCAATCTGGTCAATGCCATGACATATTCGGACAATATCTATTTTGCACGGGAAGCATTGAAAATCGGGGCGGATACGATGGAAGAAAAATTAAAATCCTTTGGATTTGAAGAAGAACTTCCATTTGATCTTACCATGCAGGCATCTACGTTTGATGATGACGGAAAGATTGATTCGGAAATTCAGCTTGCCGATACCGGATACGGGCAGGGACAGGTGCTGGTTAATCCGCTCCATCTGCTGTCTATGTATTCCATGTTTGTTAATGATGGAAACATGATTCAGCCAGTTTTGAAATATGAAGAAAACGCTGCTGCAAAAATCTGGAAAGAGCAGGCAGTCAGTGCACAGACAGCACAGACTGTGAAACAGAGTCTGCTCTCGGTAATTGAAAATCCGAGTGGAACAGGAGCCAGTGCGAAGATCGATGGAGTGACGATGCTTGGAAAAACAGGAACTGCAGAGATTAAGGAAAGCCAGGATGATACGACAGGAGTGGAGCGAGGTTGGTTTATCTGTGAGACAACAGAAGATATGCCAAACCAGATCGCAGTGGTCGGCATGGTGGAAGATGTAAAGACAAAAGGCGGCAGCAGTTATGTGACACAGAAGGTGCGCAATATTGCAGTGTCTTATCTGCAGTAAATGAACGGAGGAATTATGAACGAATGGATCGGTCAGGTGCTGCCATTCTGGAAAGACCTGACAGAAACGGAAAAACAGATGCTGCTCACCCATACAGCACTGGAAGAATATGAAAAAGGAGTCCTGCTTCACATCGATGGCGGGGACTGCGCAGGTGTACAGATTGTAAAGGAAGGGCAGGTCCGTGTCTATATTACGTCACCGAGCGGTGGAGAGATTACATTGTATCGTCTGGTGGAGGGAGATGTCAGTATCCTGAGTGCGTCCTGTATGATAAAGGGAATGGATATTTCGTTGGATATGATGATGGAATCGGACACAGTACTGTATACGATTCCGAAAGAAATTTACAAGAAACTGAATGATACAAACACTGCAGTGAAAGATTACACGATGGAGATGGTATCTGAGCGCTTTTCCGATGTGATGTGGCTGTTCAATCAGTATGTATTTTCTAATGCAGCGTCTCGTCTGGCCGGGGCAATCCTGGAACATATGCACTGGCGGGAGAGGAGAAATTTTCTATTACTCACGATGTACTTGCAAGAGATATGGGAACGGCAAGAGAAGTCGTCACAAGACTGCTCAAGCAGTTTCAGACAGAAGGGTATGTGAGATTATCCCGCGGCTATATAGAAGTACTGGATGCAAAAGCTCTGAAAAAAATATGAGAAATGTGATTTTGTCACGGAAGAAACACAAAAAAGTGGTATACTAAGAACATATGAAAGTTGAAGGAGGATTTATAAAATGGCAATTATAAAATTAACAAAAGATAATTTTGAACAGGAAGTATTAAAATCAGAGAAACCGGTACTGGTAGATTTTTATGCAGACTGGTGCGGACCATGCCAGATGCTTTCTCCGATCGTGGACGAAGTGGCTGAGGAAAGAGATGACATCAAAGTCGGAAAGATTAATGTGGACGAGCAGATGGAACTGGCACAGAAATATGGAGTCATGACAATTCCGACACTGCTTGTGATCAAAAACGGAGAAATTGCGAACAAGCATATCGGTGCATTGTCCAAGAGTGGAGTGATTGAGCTTCTGTAAGAACAACAGAAGAATGATGATTGGAGAAGAAAGCAGTTGATGGAAGGTCAGCTGCTTTTTCTACGTAGAACAATTACAAAAATAGAGATTGCGATTGTGAACAAAAAAACAGATAATAGAAAAGACTCTATAGGAAACAGGTGAAAAAATGAAATTAACGGTGAAAAAGTTTCAGGAATTAACAACAACTGAATTATATGAAATATTAAAAGCAAGAGCAGAAATTTTTATTATGGAGCAAGAGATCAATTATCAGGACATGGATGACATTGATTATAAAAGTCTGCACTGCTTTTTTACAGAAGATAAGAAAGTGATTGCATATCTTCGTGCGTTTTATCAGGAAAACGATGGGGATATTGTCAGGATTGGGAGAGTATTGACTTTACAACACGGAAACGGCACAGGAAGAGACTTATTAGAACAAAGTTTAAAGGCGATCAAAGAAAATATGAAATGTAAGAAAATTGTCATGGATGCACAGAAATATGCAGTCGGGTTTTATGAAAAATTCGGGTTTAAAACGATATCCGATGATTTCTATGAAGAGGGGATCCTGCATGTCGTGATGGAGCTGGACGTATAATTTAAAATGTGCGAAAGAGAGTTTTACCTTTCTCTTTTCTGATAATCGTGCTATAATGCAGAAAAGCATAAAATTCTGGTTTTCTAAGCGGAACGATACCGCATCTTTTATTCTTATAGCATATCGGAAGATCTCTATGCTTTGATTTCAATCTAAAACAGCAGAGAGGTTTGAGAGAAAGATGCCGTATTGGAAAGCCTCCTGCAGCTATTTTCATTCAAGGAGGTATTTATATGAACCAGACAACACAGATGCAGCCCGTAAACAGACTGTACAAATCGAGGATTTTTGCCATGCTCTACAGTGACAGGAAAGATCTGCTCGATCTGTACAATGCGGTCAGCGGAAAACATTATGAAGATCCGGAATTGCTGGAAATCTTTCAGCGTTTTTGAAACAAAACAGACTGAAAGAAATCGGTCCTCAACAGTTTAAAGAGGATACAGTGCGGGCAGCAGCTGCATCCTCTTTAATGAATATTTCAATATCATAATCTGTTATATTCGTCATCACTGACCGGTTCACACCACTCATTTGAGCTTTCTTCCCCTGTCGGTTCAAATGTCAGATGAGAGAACCAACTGTCTTTTTTCGCACCATGCCAGTGCTTTACATTGGCAGGAATCGTGATTATCGTTCCAGGAACAAGGCTGACGGGATCGTGCCCTTCTTCCTGATACCAGCCTTCTTATTCCAGTTTTCTCCAAATAAAATATCATCATTGTAATGTGCAAATTCCGGCGCAAATTTGCCAAGTGCATTTCTTCCTGCTGTCTGTACAATTTTTTCCGTTTTAGAAACTTCCTTTCGATTATTGTATTTTTTTGATCCAGGTCATGATATCTGATTCTGGTGTGAGCAGTTTATCTTCATTAAAACGGATATTACAGCCTTGCATGACCTGTGCCCCCGGACATTCTTTTACAAAATCTTGGAAAGTATGGCCAAGCCAGCCTCCATTTGTTGCAAAAGGATAGACAGTTTTTCCGGATAAATCAGTATCATGCAGAAATGTCTTCATTGCCGGAGCAAAGGCATACCACCAGACGGGTGCACCAAGAATTACGGTATCATACTCAGTTAGATCGATGTTCAATGGTTGAATCTTTGGCATAAAGCCACTTTCGACTTCCAAATAATAATTGTTTTCATACGTATTAAAGCACCTTCTTTCTTTTCGGATGATCTCCGATATAGTTATTATAAAGTCGATGCTTTTATATGTCGAATACCTGTTTTTTATATGAGGTTCATGCTTAAAAAACATGATCGTTTATTGATCTTCGGCTTCCTTTCTGAAAAATTCCAGAAAATGTTCTGTTGCCGAAGAAAAAGGCAGCTGTCTTTTCCAGGCAAGGACAGAAGTTGCAGTCAGTTCAGGCGACAGCGGTATCATGCGGATTCTGGATTCTTTAAGAAATGGCAGTGCGCTTCAATGGTCAGTGCATAACCAAGTCCTGCTTCAACAAGAAGAGCGGAGTTTGTACTTAAGTTGCTCACAGCAGCTATGTTAAGATGCTCATAATGTTTGCCGAACCAGTTTGCAACCTCTGCGTGCACTTTTTTTCGGCTTGGCATAATGACCGGGACTTTTGCAAGTTCTTCTGCTGTGACAGAGTTTCTTTTCGACAGCGGAACACCTGATGGAACAATTGCTGCCCATTTTTCCGTCACAGGCATGCGGATATATTCGTACTGTTCGATGTCTGACGGTTCCAGTAAAAGCCCGATATCCGACAGTCCTTCATCCATCCGCTGGCGAATTTGATCTGCATTGGCCGTATAGATATCAAAAACAACCAGGGGGTGGATTTCGTGAAATTTTTCAATAATTTTCGCCAGATATTGGACTGCTGCAATTTCTCCGCAGCCAATGGTCACTGTTCCTTCCAGTTCTTCCTTACCACAGCTGACTTCAGCTTCTGTCTTTGCAAGAAGATCTAAACCTCTTCTGCCCGGCGTCTTAAAAGATATCCTTCATTGGTAAGAGAAAGTGGTCTGCTTCCCTTTATAAAAAGTGTGGCTCCTATTTCCTTTTCAAGCATAGCCATTTGCCGGCTTAAAGTAGGCTGTGTGATGTGCAGCACTTTTGCTGCTTTTGTGATATTCTGTTCTTTTGCAACTGCCAGAAAATACTGCATAAGTCTTGTCTCGATCATATTCTCATCTCCTTATTTTTGGCAATAAAGCCTGATATTTACTGTCTTTTCTCACTACAAGGTAAAATGTCACATTTACTTCCGGATCAGTCACAGGAATCGCGCCTCTCCCGGCTGTATCTGTAAACCTGTCTGACATTACAACATCTGTTATAAAACATGGCAGCGATGAGGATCTCACCAGTTCGTTCATTGTGAATTCATCCGTCTGTACAAGAAATTTAGATGCAGGCATTTTTTTACGGCAGATTGCATCCCAGAACCCAAGTTCTGAACGCAGAAGAAAGTTGAAGCCATTAATATCCTTAAATGACAGCTTTTTATATCCTGCAAGTTCATGATTCTTCGGGACACAGACAAATAGTTTTTCCTTCATATATTCTTTTGAAACAAAGTGTTTGTCATGAATCAGAAAAGGCAGGATCGCCAGTTCGCATTTGTGATGGTGCAATGCTTCTAAAACTTCGGCATTCTGGCATATACCGGAAGAGATTGTCATTTCCGGATATTGGCTGTTTAACTGCATAAGAAGCTTCCATAGTGGCGCAGGCGCACAGGATTTTACAGTAATTGTTTTTAGTTTGGCATCATACGTTCTTACTCTTTGAACTGCATGATCGGCTTCTTCCAAAAGCTTTCTGGCACATTCTACAGCAACCTTTCCGGTTTCATTTAACTCAATTCGATTTTTGGTCCGGTGAAACAGGAAAACACCAAATTCTTCTTCTATGTTTTTCATAGAACGGGTGACTGATGGGGTGGAAATATGGAATGCTTCTGCCACCTTTGACAAAGTTCCCGTATCTGCAAAAGCAATCAACTGTTCCAGTTCATTCAGATCTAACATACTATCACCTCGGATTTTTTAAAAATTAAATTCACTTTTCGATTTCTGAAAAGCAGATTTCGATATAAATATTGTACATTTTTCGTATTATCAAGTAAAGTATCACTTGTAAAGAAAAATACTTTTCATAAAAGGAGGTACTATTTATGGAATATGTAACTTTAAATAACGGAATCAAAATGCCCAAATTAGGATATGGTGTCTATCAGACAGCTCCGGAAGATACGAAGAGATGTGTCCTTGATGCAATTGAAACGGGATACAGAAGCATCGATACAGCACAGGCATATCAAAATGAGTCAGGTGTTGGTGACGCGTTGGCTGAATGTGGATTGCCGAGGGAAGAATTTTTCCTTACAACAAAAGTATGGATTACAAATGCAGGATATGAAAAAGCAAAAGCTTCTATTGAAGAGTCTCTGAAAAAACTGCGTACCGATTATCTGGATCTGCTTTTGATCCATCAGCCGTTCGGCGATTATTATGGAACTTATCGTGCAATGGAAGAATTTTATAAAGCCGGAAAAATACGTGCCATAGGTGTATCCAATTTTGGTCCGGACAGATATCTTGATCTTGAACATTTTTCAGAAATCAAGCCTGCGGTCAATCAGGTTGAAACTCATGTATTCCAGCAGCAGAAGACTGCAAGAGAATACATGCAGAAATATGGCTGCCAGATTGAGTCATGGGGACCATTTGCAGAAGGTAAAAATGGACTGTTTACAAACTCTGTTCTTACAGAAATCGGAAAGAAATATGAGAAAACAGCGGCGCAGACTGCCCTTCGATTTCTACTGCAGAGTGACGTTGTAGTCATCCCGAAATCTGTTCACAAAGAAAGGATGAAACAGAACATCGATGTGTTTGATTTTACACTGACCGCGGAGGATATGGCTGCAATTGAAGCACTGGATGGCGGTGAGAGCTTATTCTTCTCCCACTATGATCCAAAGACAGTTGAGTGGTTCATGTCTATTTTATAAAGAGTTTGGCCGAGGGGATAACAAAAATGGTTGTCAGAAACAGAAAGATATGTCTATAATGTTTGCAGAAGAGAAAAAAGGAGAGAAATACCTATGCTGCATGAAAAAATCAATCTTGGAAACAGTGGATACGGAACAAGGGATACAATTCTGACAACCTACGTGCAGAACAATCTGGAAGGAGTCCCTGCGCGTCGGCGTCCGGCAGTGATCATTTGTCCGGGTGGCGGATATGAATATCAGTCAGACAGAGAGAGCGAACCGATCGCATTGGAATTTTTGAAAAGAGGGTATCAGGCATTTATTCTGGAATATGCAGTCCTGGAAGAGAATGAAACGAAAGGTCTTCTTCCATATCCGCAGATGGATCTTGCGAAAGCGGTTGCATATGTGAAGGAACATCAGGAGGTATGGAATGTGGACGGAGAGCAGATTACGATCCTGGGATGTTCGGCAGGCGGAAATCTGTGTGCGCTTTACAGCGGATTTTATCAGCAGGACTGGTTTATAAAAAAGACAGGATACAGCCAGAAACAAATGCAGGTACAAGCCATGATCTTGTGTTATCCCGTGATCGACTTCAGGCAGGATGGCCGAAAGAGGATGACATACGGAGAAGAATCAGTGTTGAAGAAGCGTGGCAAGGTGCGCAGAATCTTGTGACAGAACAGACGCCGAGGACATTTATCTGGCATACGAATACAGACGGAACGGTTCCGGCAGAGAATGCATTACTGTTTGCCCAGGCATTGTTGAGGCATGGAGTAGATTCGGAGTGCCATATGTATCACAGAGGATGTCATGGGCTGTCACTTGCAAATGAACAGACGAAGGTAAGAGGAGAACATCTGAATCCACATGTGGCGGGATGGTTTGACACAGCCTTCGAATGGCTGGAAGAATGAGTCCATGAGGTGGTATCAGTAGAAGCCTGCGTGATAATATCACAGAAAACAACATATGTATCTTATATAATGACAGAGTCAGCAGACAAAGAAAACAAATTTGTCTGCTGACTCTATATTATTTTTAGGAGGATTCTTATGAATCAGGTAAAACGAAAAAAGAGAAAAGCCCATGTGGAAGAAAGGGATTGTGTTGCCTGCGGATGCTGTGTCAAGGTATGTCCGATGTCGGCAATTCAGATATTTCATGGAGTGATGGCAGTGGTGGATCAGGAAAAATGTGTTGGCTGCGGAAAGTGTGTAAAAGCGTGTCCGGCAACGGTTATTTCAATTCAGGAGGCGGCAGAATGAAAAAGAGTTGGTATGATTATTTGTGGATTGCTTCTCTGATGTATCTGGTGTTGGGATTTTTTCAGATTCTATTTGCGTGGCTGGGACTGTTATGCTTTTTTATTCCGCTGATCATTGCAATTGTGAAGGGGAACAAGGGGTACTGCAATCGTTATTGCGGAAGAGGACAGCTGTTTGAGCTGATCGGAGGCAGATTTGGGTTATCCCGCAGGAAGGATGTTCCTAAATGGATGAAAAGCAAAGCGTTCCGTTATGGATTTCTGATTTTCTTTTTTGCGATGTTTTTTCAAATGCTGTGGACGACGTATCTTGTGTTTTCAGGAGTAGAAAGTCTGCATCAGGCAGTTACCTTGTTATGGACCTGGAAGCTTCCGTGGAACTGGGCGTATCATGCGTGAATGTTTCGCCGGGAATCGCGCAGTTCGCATTTGGATTTTACAGTGTGATGCTGACTTCTACCGTACTTGGATTTGTGACGATGCTGTTGTTTAAGCCCCGTTCCTGGTGTGTATACTGTCCGATGGGAACGATGACACAGTTGATCTGTAAAGGCAAAAATAAAAGAGCGCTGTCTGATTTTAAAAATTGAGACTGGCAGGTGTGAGGCATGTTTGATACAATATGAAGTAATGGAATCGGAGAGGAGTTGAAAACGTATCCATTCCGAATAAAGAATTGATGGATCGTTTTGATGAGATGTTGCAAAAAATAGAAGTATTATAACTCACCAGAAAGGACACAGCATGCTTCAATTTATTTTAGGAAATTCAGGTGCGGGAAAATCGCATTATTTATATGAAAAGATCATTCAGGAGTCAATGAAACATCCGGAAATAAACTATCTGGTCATCGTGCCGGAACAGTTTACGATGCAGACGCAGCAGGATCTGTGTATACTGCACCCGAATCACGGGATCATGAATATCGATGTTTTAAGTTTTGGACGAATGGCACACCGCATTTTTGAGGAAGTGGGACAGTCGAGAGGACAGGTTCTGGATGATGAAGGAAAGAATCTGATTCTTCGGAAAATCGCCGGACAATACGAAGATCGTCTGAGGGTATTAAAAGGGAACTTGAAAAAACAGGGATACATCAGTGAAGTCAAGTCGGTGATCTCTGAGTTTACACAGTATGGAGTCGGATTCGAAGAGCTGGATGTGCTGATGGAAAATCTGGATGAAGAAAGTTTTCTATATTATAAGCTGTCAGATATCCGCATGATATACGAGGGGTTCGAGCAGTTTCTTGCAGAAAAATATATTACAAAAGAAGAACTGCTGGATGTGCTCAGTCAGATGGTGGCAAAGTCGGAGATTTTGAAAAACAGTGTGATCGCACTGGATGGATTTACCGGATTTACACCAGTGCAGAATCGGCTTCTTGGAGAGCTGATGAGCATTTGCAAAGAAGTTTTAGTAACAGTCGAGATGGATGGAAGGAGGATGCGTTTCGGTATACGCATCCGTATCAGTTGTTTGCACTCAGTAAGCAGATGGTGACGGGTCTGGTACAGATTGCAGGAGAGCGAAAAATAGAAATTGCCGATCCAATTTATTTGTATGACAAGCCGGTTTACCGGTTTCGCAGCAATCCGGAGCTTGGCTTTCTGGAATCTGAGTTGTTCCGCTATTCCAGAAAACAGTATCCGGATGAAACAGATCATCTTTCGGTGTATGCAGCGGGTAGTCCGGATATGGAGGCAAAGCTGACTGCACAGAAGATCCGCAGACTGGTGCGGGAAAAAGGATACCACTACCGGGATATTGCAGTAATCTGCAGTGATATGGGAACATATGCAGATCATCTGGAGAGAGCATGCACAGAGTATCAGATTCCGGTGTTTATGGACTACAAAAAGAGTATTCTTTTGAATGCATTTGTAGAATATGTGAGGAGTGTCCTGTCCATGGTGGAGCAGGACTTTTCCTATGAGAGTGTGTTCCGTTTTCTAAGGACCGGATTTACGGAATTTACAAGAGATGAGATCGATCGTCTGGAAAATTATGTGGTAGCAGTGGGTTTAAGAGGATATAAGAAATGGCAGGCAGTCTGGGCGAGAAAGACAAATAGGACAGATGAAGAAGAGCTGGCAGTACTAAATGGTCTGCGCGTCCGGTTTGTAGAAATGACAGAGTCGCTTGTCTTTGTTTTGAAACAGCGAAAAAAGACAGTGCGCGATATTTGTGAAGCAGTGTATCGCTTCTTTGTGGAAAATCAGATTCAGGAGAAGCTGAAAGTGATGGAAAACTGTTTTGCGGAAAAGAAAGAGCTGGCACTGGCGAAAGAGTACGCACAGATCTATCGCATTGTGTTGGAATTGTTTGACAAATTTGCAGAACTTTTGGGAGACGAGGGGATTTCTCTGAAAGAGTACTGTGAGCTTCTGGATGCAGGACTGGAAGAGGCAAAAGTCGGTGTGATCCCGCCGGGTATGGATCAGGTTGTGATTGGAGATGTGCAGAGAACCCGTCTGAAAAGCAATCTGAAAGCCCTGTTTTTTGTGGGGGCGAATGATACCCTGCTTCCGGGAAATATGGGGCAGGGAGGACTGCTTACCGAACGGGACCGGGAATGGTTTCAGAAAGAAAAGCAGGCACTTTCTCCGGGCGCAAAAGAAAAGACGTATATTCAGAAATTTTATCTGTATATGAATCTGACCAAACCGGAAGAGTTTCTTCATATTTCATATAGTAAGGTTTCGTCTGACGGAAAAACATTGCGTCCGGCGTATCTGGTCTGGGATTTGAAAAAACTGTTTCCGAAGCTTGTTGTTACAGAAGAAGAGGCGCTTCTCATGACACAGAGGGAGCTGACTCCGGGAGAAGGGCTGGAATTTGTGATCCGCGGAGTTCGGGACCGGTATCTGGGTGTGGATGAATCCTGGAAAGAACTCTATACCTGGTATCGGCAGAATGAAGGGCAGAAAGTGGACAGAATTCTGGATGCAGGATTTTTCAAAAAGAAACCGGATGCGCTTACAGGAGAAGAAGCAGCAGAATTATACGGGGAGAAAAAGCAGTTCAGTGTTACAAGGATGGAGCGGTTCTCGGCCTGTGCCTATGCGCATTTTCTGACTTATGGACTGCATCTTTCGGATCGGGAGCGATATGAGTTTGAGGCGATGGATCTGGGAAATATTGCCCATCAGTCCATGGAGCGGTTTGCAAGAAAGGCGCAGGAAAAGCGGATGCCGTGGCCGAAACTGGAAGAGGTGCAGAGAGATGCATGATCGAGGAGAGTGTGGAGGAAAGTATCAAAGACTACGGAAATACGGTACTCTACAGTACTGCCCGCAATGAGTATATGATCGTGCGCATCAAACAGCTGATCCGTCGTTCGGTGTGGGCGCTGACCAGGCAGATGGAAAAAGGGGATTTTGAACCGAGCGGATATGAAATGAATTTCGGAAGCGGAAAGATCGACCGGATCGATACCTGCGAGGATGAAGATATGGTTTACGTGAAAGTGACAGACTACAAGACCGGAATGAAGAGTTTTGATATTGTGGCATTGTATCACGGGCTGCAGATGCAGCTTCCGGTGTATCTGAATGCGGCACTGGAGCTGGAAGAACGACGTGCGCCGGGGAAAACAGTAGAGCCTGCCGGTATCTTTTATTATCGGATCAAAGACCCGATCGTGGACAGAGAAAAAGATGATCATGCACTGGAGGAGAAGATTTTAAAAGAGCTCAGGCTGGATGGAATGATCAATGCGAAGGAAGAGGTGATCGAGCATCTGGAGCATCAGCTTTCGGGGACATCGGTTCTCAACCCGATCGGGAAAAATAAGGACGGAAGTCTCAACAGGTATTCCAAAGTACTGCCTCCGGAGGCGTTTGCTGCCATGCTTTCCTATACAAAGAAAAAAGAAGCTCAGGTGAAGCGGCAGATCTATGCAGGAGAAGTACAGGCAAATCCATATGAGTTGAATGGAAGTACAGGGTGTGACTACTGTGCATACCGGGATATCTGCGGGTTTGATCCAAGACTGGACGGTTATGCGTACCGGAGTCTGGAAAAGTACTCGAAAGAAGAAGTCATCCGCCGGATGGAAGAAGAAATCGAAAACAGGGAGGAACCGTCATGAGTGTACAGTGGACAGAAGATCAGAAAAAGGTCATTGAATTAAGAAACAGGAATATTCTGGTCTCCGCAGCGGCCGGTTCCGGAAAAACGGCGGTTCTGGTAGAGCGGATCATTCAGAGACTGTTGGATGAGAGGGATCCGCTGGATGTAGACAGGCTCTTGATCGTGACATTTACCGAAGCGGCAGCAGCGGAAATGAAAGAGCGAATCCGGGATGCCATTGAAAATGCCCTGGAAGACACACCGGGAAATGTGCATTTACAGAGGCAGGCAACGCTCATCCACAGCGCCCGGATCACAACAATCCACAGTTTTTGCCTGTCTGTGATAAGGGAGCATTTTCATGCCATTAATCTGGATCCGGGATTTCGGATCGCAGAAGAAGGGGAGTTGAAATTACTGCGTCAGGATGTTCTGGAGGAAATGCTGGAGTCCTGCTATGATGAGGGAACGGAGGCTTTTCTGGAATTTGCAGAGAAATTTTCTACGGGGAGAAGTGACAGGCAGCTGGAAGAAGTGATCCTGCAGTTATACGAATATGCGGGCAGCTATCCACAGCCGGAAAAGTGGCTGAATGCGTGTGTGGACAATTATCAGGTGGAAAACGAACATTTTTCTGACGCTGGATTTGTACAGATCCTGATCGAAGTATCCGTCAGAACCTGCAGGGGGCAAGGATTCTGCTGAATGAGGCGCTGCATATCTGTGAGGAGTCTGACGGACCGTATCTGTATGCAGAGGCGTTGGAAGCGGATCTTATGATGATCGAGACTATGGAAAAGGCAGAGACGTTTGAAGCATTTTACGGGAAGATCAATCAGATTGCATGGAAGCGGCTTTCTGCCAAAAAGGATGAGACGATTGATCCAGAGAAGAAAGAAGCAGTGAAGATGCTGCGGGAAAAAGCCAAGAAGATGGTAAAAGATCTGCAGGAAACCTGTTTTTACGAAACGCCCGAGGAACTGGCAGAAGATTTGCGAAATACAGGAAGTACCATGGAAGAACTGGTCTTTCTTGTGACAACCTTTGCAAGGCTGTTTGCAGAGAAAAAGAGAAGCCGCAATGTGATTGATTTTCAGGACATGGAGCAGTTTGCCCTGCAGATTCTGACAGAAGAAAAAGACGGAAGTCTGGTACCATCTGCTGTGGCGAGAGAATATCAGGAGCAGTTTGAGGAAGTGATGATCGACGAGTATCAGGACAGCAACCTGATCCAGGAAGCGATTCTGACCAGTGTGTCTACTGTGAGCCGCGGAAGTTACAATGTGTTTATGGTAGGAGATGTCAAACAGAGTATTTACCGTTTCCGCCTCTCCAGACCGGAACTGTTTATGGAAAAATATGATACATACAGCCAGGCAGACAGCGAGAAGCAGCGGATCGATCTGGACCGGAATTTCCGAAGCCGCAAGGAGGTGCTGGATGCCACGAACTACGTGTTTGAGCAGATTATGCACAAAAGTGTGGGCGGTGTGGAGTATGATGCCCGTGCGGCACTTTATCCGGGAGCTGATTATCCAAAGAGCAGGGAGCAAAACGGAGTATCGGCAAATCGGGCAGAGCTTCTTTTAGTAGATGCACAGGAGCTGGAAGAAGAGGACAATGCACGCCGTCTGGAAGCCCGGGCAGTGGCAGACCGCATCAAACTCTTGCTTTTACAGGGGCAGGTGGTGGATAAAAAGACAAAGGAATACCGTCCGGTACAATATAAAGATATTGTGATCCTGACGAGAAGCATCAAAGGCTGGGCAGATGTGTTTGCTCAGGTTCTGGCAGAAGAAGGAATTTCTGCACATGTGGGAAGCAGAGAAGGATATTTTGAAACGTATGAAGTCAGTGTTCTTCTGGATTATCTGCAGATTCTGGACAATGAGCGTCAGGACCTGCCGCTGGCGGCAGTACTTACGTCACCGTTTGCGGGGCTGGATGCGAGAGAACTGGCAAAGATAAGAAGTACGTATCCGGAACTCTTTTTCTATGAAGCGGTTCACGCCTATGCGTCTGATGATGAAAAGGAGAAGGAACCAATCCTGCAGCAAAAACTGAAAAACTTCCTTTGCCGGGTGTCGGAATTCCGGGATATGCTTCCATATACAGCGATGCATGATCTGTTGTGGGAGATTATAGAAAAAACGGGGTACGGTATGTGTATTTCGGCGATGCCGGGTGGTGCACAGCGAATGGCAAATGTACAGATGCTGGTCGCAAAGGCAGCAGCCTATGAAGGAACCAGCTATAAGGGACTGTTCAATTTTGTGCGGTATATTGAACAGCTCAAAAAATATAATGTGGATTATGGAGAGGCGAATCTTGCAGATGAACAGGCGGATACAGTCCGTATCATGAGTATCCACAAAAGCAAGGGGCTGGAATTTCCAATCGTGATCGTGGCAGGTATGGGAAAACTTTTCAATACGCAGGATGTGAAGGGCAGTATTGTAATCCATCCGGAGCTTGGTGTGGGAATGGATGTGATTGATCTGAAAAAGAGAACAAAGGCTCCGACACTGTTAAAAAAAGTAATCCAGAAACAGGTGGCAGTGGAAAACTTAGGGGAAGAGATGCGGGTGCTCTATGTGGCAATGACAAGAGCAAAGGAAAAACTCATTCTGACGGGAGTGTGCAAAGATGCACGGACAAAGCTGGAAATACTTTCCACAAGGGAAAAAACAGCATTTCTTCCCTATGAAGTTCTTTCTGCGAATTCGTATCTGGACTGGCTGCTTCCTGCGGCATCCCCGGCAGAAAGTTCGATCGGAATTACCGTTGTTGACAGTCTGGGCGCGGCTCAGATGGAGGGAGCCTGGGAAGCGGCGGATGAACTGACTCGAAATGTACTGGAAAACTGGGATACAAATCAGATTCATGATGCCGGATACCGGGAAGAGCTGAAAAGACAGTTGGACTTTGCATATCCGTTTGCGGAAGAACAGCGTTTTCAGATGAAATTTACAGTTTCAGAACTTAAAAAACGGGCCTACATGGAAGAGGAGGCAGGAGAGGTATTATATCAGGAACCGGAAGCAGTGCCTCTTGTTCCGAGATTTTTAGGAGCGGAAGAAGCGGCATCCGGAGCAGTCAGAGGAACCGCGTACCACAAATTTCTGGAGCTTCTTGATTTTGAAAAAGAATATACCAGAGAAAGTCTGGAGGAACATTTGAAACATCTTCAGACAGAAGGAAGGATCAGTCCGGAGATCGCAGAGGCTGTAAAAACGGAAGATTTCCTGAAGTTTCTGCAATGTGAAAGCGGGAAACGGATGCATCAGGCGGCAAAGAAAAAACAGTTGTACAAAGAGCAGCCCTTTGTGCTGGGGGTGGATTCAGGAGAAATTTATCCGGATACAGAATGCAGAGCACAGCTTCTGGTGCAGGGAATCATAGATGTGTATTTTGAAGAGGAAGACGGACTTGTAGTCTTAGACTATAAGACAGACCGGGTAAGAACGGCCGATGAACTTGTTCGGAGATACCAGTCACAGCTTACATACTATGCCCGCGCCCTGTCACAGATTACAGGAAAGGCAGTCAAAGAAAAGATCATTTATTCATTTGCTCTTGGAAAGGAAATCAACGTTTAAATGGAAAGTTATGTACTGATTTATTTACTGGCAGCCAATGTGGCGGCATTTCTGGTGTTCGGGATCGATAAATGGAAAGCAGTAAAAGGCAGGTGGAGGATTCCGGAAAAGACACTGCTTCTTTTTGCGGCAGCGGGAGGCTCTCCGGGAGCACTGGCCGGAATGTTTGTATTTCATCATAAGATAAGGAAACCGTTGTTTTATCTGGGGGTTCCACTGATTTTACTCGTGCAGATTGGTGTTGGGCTCTGGATCTGGCAGAGGTAGTGACAAGCAGCAGACACAGATTGTTCTGCTGCTTCTTTACGTTTAGAAAATAGAAAGAGTTCTTTAGAAAATCTTAAACAATATTATATTGACAATCTATATTATACAAAATATAATATAGGCATAAGAACAGTATTAAAGAGAAAACAGCATAGGAAGGAGCGGTTGGATGGTATTTAATACAGGAGCTGCGCTTTTAGATGCGATCGTACTGGCGGTCGTCTCGCATGAGAGTGAAGGCACGTATGGCTATAAGATCACACAGGATGTGCGCAGTGCAATCAATGTATCAGAGTCTACGTTGTATCCGGTGTTGAGACGATTGCAGAAAGATGAATGTCTGGAAGTATATGACCGTCAGTACGATGGGCGGAACCGGAGATATTATAAAGTGACAGAAAAGGGAATGGCACAGTTGAACCTGTACCAGGTAGAGTGGAAGAATTATTCCAGAAAGATCCAGGAAATTTTTGAGGGAGGAGTGACGGGATGAACCGAGAAGAATTTATGGCAAAACTAAAAGCGCTGTTAGGGGATATTCCGGCAGACGAAAGAGAAGAAGCCCTGCAGTACTATGAAGACTATTTTGATGATGCAGGAGCAGACAACGAGGCAGAAGTAATCCGGGAGCTGGAGAGTCCGCAGCGTGTGGCAGCTATGATCAAGAATGATTTAAAGCATACGGGAAATGACGGTGAGTTTACAGAGAATGGATATGAGCAGGAGTGGGCATCGAAGAAAGAGGTGCCGCAAAGAAAAGGTTATTCCTACCAGAGTGGACAGACAGGAGAGTACTCTTATGAGGCATCGCAAGGCAGGAACGACAAACTGGTAAAGATCGCACTGATCGTACTGATTGCGTTGATCGTATGTCCGGTTGTGATTCCGGTCGGTGTGGGAATTTTTGGTGTGATTGCCGGGCTTCTGATCGCAGCAGTTTGCTTTTTTGCAGCACTGGTGATTGCATCGCTGGCAGTCGTACTTGCCGGATTTGTAGTCGCGGTGACAGGGATCGGCGTAGGAATCGCCATTCATTCAGTACCTGCAGTACTTTTGATGGCAGGGATTGGATTGATCCTGATCGTGCTTGGAGTACTGGCAACATTATTTACCGGAAAGCTTTGCATTGTAATGTATCCGGCGATGTTTCGGTTTATCGTGAAACTGTGCCGGAAGCCGTTTCACAGAAAGGCGGTGTCTGAATAGATGAAAAAAGGTTGGAAAATTCTACTGATCAGCTGTGGAATCTGTGCAGGGATCGGAGTTGTCCTGTCAGTGGCAGGTACTGTTCTCGGAGGAGTACGGGATCTTCAGGAATATGGAAGGCGTGGGATGCAGTATCTGGAAAACGATCACTGGTGGTCACAGAAGTATTCAGAACCGGAGGAGATGGATGAAGAACTGGATTATATCGACGAAGAAGTTTCACCGGAGATAACAGAAGATTTGGAAGGAATCAGCGAACTGGATATCGAACTTCTTATGTAGAACTGATCATGGAACGATCAGATTCCAATCAGATCGAGGTTTCGACCCGAAATATGGATCCGCAGCTTTTAGAGGATCTTTCGATTTACAGAGATGAAGATACTCTGGAGATTCGTGCCCAGGATACCAGGCTTTGGAAGAATATCGGAAAAAACAACGCAGGAGAGCTGATTATTCACGTTCCGGACAATCTGGAGGGGATTTCCACATCCCTAGGAACCGGTACGCTGTACATGTGTGATATCAGGACCGGAGAGTTGGATATTTCCATAGGGACCGGGACAGCGGATATTCAGGGATTTGAAGCAGGGGAAGTGAGTGCCTCAGCAGGAACCGGATCGATCTCGCTGCAAGGAAGCGTGAACAGTGATCTGGATCTCGAATGTGGGATCGGAACCATTGAGTTTCAGGATAGCGGAAAAATGACCGATTATAATTATAGTGTCAGTTGTGGTATGGGAAGCATTCAGATTGGAGATGATGAATTTACGAAGCCGGCAGGAAACCAGAATATCAACAATCATGCCGGAAAAGAAATGGACATCGAGTGTGGTATGGGAACCGTCAATATTGCATTTGCGAAAGGAGAGTAAGAATATGGAACCGAAAAGATTATATCGTTCAAGAGAAAACAGAGTATTGTGTGGAGTGTGCGGAGGAATCGCGGAATATTTCAACGTGGATCCGGTTTTGATCCGGCTTGGAATGGTTTTGTTTATCTGCGCCAGTGTTGGAACCGGTCTTTTGGCATATTTTATTGCGTCAGTGATCATGCCGGATCAGAAATAGGCGAATGAAATCAGATATTTGGGGCAATACTTCTGGAAAAGGAAGGAGATGCTCTGAATATGAAACAGAAAAAGATCACTCGCGAAGAGATTCCGTCAATGGAAGAAAAAGACAGGATGAAATATGAAATTGCAGAAGAACTGGGACTTTTGGACCAGGTTTTGGAGGAAGGATGGAAATCTTTGTCTTCAAAGGAAACCGGGCGTATCGGTGGTCTGATGACCAGGAGACGCCGGAAATCTGCGGAAGATCCTGCCTGAGCCAGAGTGTGAAAGGAAAAAAGAGAGGCTTTGTTTTTGTTTGAGAAAGACAGAGTCTCTTTTTATATTTTTGACAAAAAGTGACTGTGAACAGTAACTTTTTATCAAAAATCAAAGGGAATATTTAGGAAATACGCCAAGTTGTATTTGAAGAAAAATTGTTATATAGTGAGAACAGTATGAGATTAACCATATAGAACGAGAATTCAGGCAGGAGGAGAAAAAGCAATGGGAAAAAGTAACTTTGCAGAGCAGATCAGAAACAAAGAGACATATCTTGGAATTGAATTTGGTTCCACAAGGATCAAGGCGGTCCTGACAGGAGCAGACCATACACCGATCGCATCAGGAAGCTATGACTGGGAGAATCAGTATGAGGATGGAATCTGGACCTATCATCTGGATATGATCTGGAGAGGACTTAAAGAGTGCTATCGCAGTCTGAGAGAAGAGGTTGGTTCCCGTTATGGAGTGGAACTGGAGGGGACAAAAGCAATCGGGATTAGCGCGATGATGCATGGCTATCTGGCATTTGATGAAAATGGAGAACTTCTGGTGCCATTTCGTACCTGGAGAAATACGATCACGCAAGGGGCAGCGGATGAACTTACCGATGTGTTTCAGTACAATATTCCGCAGCGATGGAGTATTGCCCATCTGTACCAGGCAATCTTAAATCAGGAGCCGCATGTTTCAAAAGTTCGTTTTATCACCACGCTGAGCGGATATCTTCACTGGAAACTGACCGGAGAGAGAGTACTTGGAATCGGAGATGCGGCAGGAATGTTTCCAATCGACTCTTCCATCAGGGACTATCATCCAAAGATGCTGTCACAGTTTGATGAATTGATCCGGGAGAATGAATATCCGTGGAAGATAGAAGAGATCCTTCCGAAAGTGCTGTGCGCAGGAGAAAAGGCGGGAACTTTAACAGAAGCTGGTGCAAGACTTCTTGATGAGTCCGGCACATTGAAAGGGGGAATCCCGATGTGTCCGCCGGAGGGAGATGCCGGAACCGGAATGACTGCAACGAACAGTGTGACAGTGCGCACCGGAAATGTATCTGCAGGAACGTCTGTGTTTGCCATGCTTGTACTGGAAAACGAATTGAAAGGTGTTCATCGTGAGATCGACATGGTAACAACACCGGCCGGAGATCCGGTCGCCATGGTCCACTGCAATAACTGCACATCGGATCTGAATGCGTGGGTCGGTCTGTTTGCAGAGTTTCTGGAGACGATGGGGATGGATGTGGACAGAAACCAACTGTACGGAACTCTTTACAGAAAGGCAATGGAGGGAGAGGCAGACGGAGGCGGACTGCTTTCCTACGGATACTTATCCGGAGAACATATTACGGGATTTGAAGAGGGAAGGCCAATGTTTGTACGTACACCGGATTCCAGGTTTAATCTGGCAAATTTTATGCGTGTCAATTTGTATACAGCACTTGGAGCACTTAAAACAGGAATGGACATTTTAAAGAGAGAAGAAGGCGTACAGTCAGACAGGATCATGGGACACGGAGGACTGTTTAAGACAAAAGGGGCAGGACAGCAGATCATGGCCGATGCATGGAGATTCCGGTGGCAGTGATGGAGACCGCAGGAGAAGGCGGTGCATGGGGAATTGCGCTTCTGGCAGCCTTTATGCAGGAAAAAAACGGAAGAACACTGGATCAGTATCTGGCAGAAGCAGTGTTTCAAGACAGCGAGATTTCCGTTTTGAATCCAGAAGAGGAAGGTGTCGCAGGTTACCGAAGCTTTATGGAGCGTTATACGAAAGGGCTTTCGATCGAACGCGCAGCAGTGGAAAACATGTAAATGAAGAACACAATCAGGTGCCTGGTATCGTCAAAGAGAATAAAATACTTTACAAATCTTCTTGTTTTTGATACAATTTTACGACTGGGAAAAAAGTACAGGTGAGACAGATGAATGAGAAGATCAATATCTTGAATATAGAACTCTATCAGACGAGTGCAAAAGCAGCGATGCAGAAAGTGGTGCAGTATATGGAAAGTGATTCCATTAACACAGTTGAGATCATCACGATGGACATGCTGCTGAAAGGGAAAGATATGCCGGGCTGGAAAGAAGCAGTGGAATCACTGAATCTGGTGCTGCCGGGAGAGACGGAGATTCTGGAGGCGGCAGGAGTCAGAGAAAAGACGCTGCTGCGTGATACGGCGGGACTGGTGTTTTTAAAGATGTTTCTCCGCTATATACAGAGAAACAAAAAGCGTGTATTTCTTGTGGCACAGTCAGAAACAGAGCTTTTAGAGATGGAATCCGCGATCCGGGAACATGACAGAAAGCTGATCCTGGCAGGAAGAGGCGTTCTGCCGCCGGATGGTGCGGGAATAGAGCAGGTGATCAATGCGGTCAATGGTGCTGAGACAGATTGCATTTTTTCCCTGCTTCCATCACCGGAGCAGGAGCTTTTGATACAGAGGAACAGCGCATTGTTAAATGCAAGAGTGTGGTTTGGGTGCGGGAGCGTTCTGAAAGAAATCTATATGAAAAAGCAGAAAAAAGGAAAGCTTCAGAGATTTCTGCGCAGGAAAGTGTTCCGTTACCAGGTGGGACGGCAGCAGAGAAGTGAAGAATAAAAAAGCTTCGGTTTGTATACTATGTATAGCCGTATAAATATGAATTTTTTTGTAAAAACTATGAGGAAATGCATAAAAAAAGTGGATTTCCTCTTTCTTTTTTTGATGTTTTGCCTTAGTATATAAAATATGGGTTGTGCAGACAAAAGTGAAAGAGTAAAAAAATTGTGAAATATGCACATGGAAACGAGTAGATAAGCGGAGGAAAAAGGTATGATTTCAAATCAGATACTTCAAAACACAATCGAAGGATTAAAAGGAATTTCCAGAATTGACTTTTGCGTTCTGGATACAGAAGGAAAGGCGCTTGCTACGACATTTGAGGATACATGGAATTATGAAAGCGCGGTGTTGTCTTTTGTAGAATCTCCGGCAGACAGCCAGGTGATCCAGGGATGTCAGTTCTTCAAGATCTTTGATGAGCAGCAGCTTGAGTATGTTCTGCTGGCAGGCGGAGAGAGCGAAGATGTCTACATGCTGGGTAAGATCGCAGCGTTCCAGGTTCAGAGTCTTCTGGTAGCATATAAGGAGCGTTTTGACAAGGATAATTTCATCAAAAATCTGCTTCTTGACAACCTGCTTCTTGTAGATATTTATAATCGCGCAAAAAAATTACATATTGACACAGAAGCAAAACGTGTTATCTTTATTATTGAGACATCACACGAAAAAGACAGTGTTGCTCTGGATAATGTCAGAAACCTGCTTGGCGGAAAGTCGAGAGACTTCGTGACAGCAGTAGATGAGAAAAATATCATTGTTGTCAAAGAGCTGGCTGATAAGGCCGGAAGCAGAGAGCTTGAAAAGATGGCCAAAGAAATGATGGAGATCCTGCGGGCTGAGTCCGAGGATGACAAAATCCACATTGCCTATGGAACGGTTGTCAACGACATCAAGGAAGTTTCCAAGTCCTACAAAGAAGCAAAACTGGCGTTGGATGTCGGCAAGATCTTCTTTGATGAGAAAGACATTGTAGCATACAGCACACTTGGAATTGGACGTCTGATCTACCAGCTGCCGATTCCGCTTTGCAAGATGTTTATCAAAGAGATTTTTGAGGGGAAATCACCGGATGAATTTGATGAGGAGACACTGACTACGATCAACAAGTTCTTTGAGAACAGTCTCAATGTATCAGAGACATCCAGACAGCTTTATATTCACAGAAATACACTCGTGTACAGACTGGATAAGCTTCAGAAAAGTACAGGGTTGGATCTGCGTGTATTTGAAGATGCGATCACATTCAAGATTGCACTGATGGTCGTAAAATATATGAAATACATGGAGACGCTGGAATATTAAGCAGGCGGATTTACGCCCGATAAAGTATACCCATCCGGGCATCCCGCAATGTATGCCTGCGGCGGGCGGACTTCGTCCGATAAGTATGAATAATTAGGAGGAGCATGATGATTGAATTAAGAGATGTAACGAAGGAGTATTCCAAAGGGAATGCTGCGTTAAACGGTGTGTCTGTTAAGATCGAACAGGGAGAGTTCGTTTTTATCGTAGGAGACAGCGGTTCCGGAAAATCCACATTGATTCGTCTGATCATGAAGGAACTGGAGCCTACAGAAGGCACGATCATTGTAAACGGCAGAATTTAAAACGGATGAAACATCGGAACATTGCAAAATACAGAAGAGGCATCGGGGTTGTCTTTCAGGATTTCCGTCTGTTGAAGGACCGGAATATTTATGAGAATATCGCGTTTGCACTTCGTGTGACAGAAACACCGACAAGAGTGATCAAGCGAAAAGTGCCGGCAGCACTTTCTCTTGTAGGTCTGGCGCAAAAATATAAAGCTTTCCCGAAGGAGCTTTCCGGTGGAGAGCAGCAGAGAGTGGCGATTGCCAGAGCAATCGTAAATGAACCTGCAATTTTGTTGGCCGACGAGCCGACCGGTAACCTGGATCCTACCAATCGTGGGAAATCATGAGTCTTCTCAAAGAGGCGAATGACAGAGGAACGACAGTACTTGTTGTTACACATAACCAGGAGATCGTAAACGAGATGAACGAACGAGTTATTACGATGAAACAGGGCGTGATCGTGAGTGATGAACAAAAAGGTGGGTATATAGATGAGGATTAGTACATTAGGATACGTAGGAAAACAGGGAGTTAAGAACATCGGGAGAAATAAAATGTTCTCTATCGCATCTATTGCGACAATGTCAGCTTGTATTTTTCTGTTCGGACTGTTCTTTTCTATCGTGCTGAATCTGCAGCATTTTGTAAAGACTGCAGAGGAAGGCGTGGCGATTACAGTATTCTTTGATGAGGATGCAACAGAAAGTCAGATCGAGGAGATTGGCAAGGAGCTTCGCAGCAGGGATGATGTTCTGAAAGTAGAGTATGTTTCGGAAGATGATGCATGGAACAGTTTTAAAGAAGAGTACTTTGGAGACAATCCGGAACTGGCAGATGGATTTAAGGATGACAATCCGCTTGCAGGCTCCAGCAGTTATGCGGTTTATATGAAACCGCAGGAGGACAAGGACAGCAATATGATCTCCAAGAGCAAATCACTTTCTGCAACACAGAAGGAACTGGTAAAGTTTGCGGAGGGACTGGACGGAGTCAGAAAGGTCAATAAATCAGATGTTGTGGCGAATACACTTTCCAGTGTCAATGTACTGGTTGGATATGTGTCAATCGCGATCATTTTGATCCTGTTTGGAGTTTCGATCTTCCTGATCAGCAATACCGTAACCATGGGTATTACGGTTCGTAAAGAAGAAATTGCAATTATGAAATATATCGGTGCAAAGGACTTTGTAGTACGTTCTCCATTTGTGCTGGAAGGTCTGATCATTGGAATTGTCGGAGCGGTACTTCCATTGGCATTATTGTATGCACTTTATGGAAGAGCAGTGGGATATGTGATGACAAAATTCCAGATCCTGAAAAATATCGTGGAATTCCTGCCGGTAGGAGATGTATATCGCTACCTGCTTCCAATCGGACTTCTGCTTGGAGTAGGAATCGGATTTCTGGGAAGTTTCTTTACAGTACGCAAGCATTTGAAAGTATAGGTGAACATATGAAAGAACGTATGAAAAAAGTGACAGCATTATGTCTGGCAGCGGCGCTTTCTGTCGGAACGGTACTTCCGGTACATGCGGAGACTGTACAGGATGCACAGAATGCAGTAGATCAGCTGCAGCAGCAAAAGGACAGTGTGCAGGCAGAGAAGACGACTGTTGAGACAGAGTTGAAAAAGATTGCAGAAGAGATGGAAAAGACACAGTCCAAGCTGGATGCAAAGCAGGCGGAGATCACAGAAGCAGAGGAAAATCTGGTGCAGGCTAAAGTAGAAGAAAATACACAGTACCAGAGTATGAAGATCCGCATCAAATATATGTACGAGAATGGAAATATGGAATTTATTGAAGTTCTTGCTGACAGTGAAAATATCAGTGATTTTTTGAATAAAACAGAGTATATTTCCAAGCTGTCTGAATATGATAGAGATAAGTTAAAAGAATTCCAGAAGACAGTAAAGGCAGTGGAAGAGCAGGAAGCGGCGCTGCAGAAAGAGTATGAGGAATTAAATACACTTCAGACGGATCTTGTGAACCAGCAGACACAGGCGCAGACATTGTTAAAAGAAAAGGATGTTCAGCTGGCAGATTTAAGCAGTCAGCTCGGCAGCAAGATGGAGACACTGCAGAAGCTGGTGGAGGAAGAGAAGAGACGCCAGGAAGAAGCGGCTGAGGCAGCAAGACAGCAGCAGTTACAGCAGCAAGAGCAGCAGAATCAGAATAATTCCAATAATAATACAGGCAGTGGTACAGGAGGCGGTTCCACAGTGACACCTCCGTCATCCGGCAATGTATCCAGCGGAAGTGGTTATTTCACACATCCGTGTCCGGGAATGAGTTACCAGTCCAGTTATTTTGGAGAAATCCGTGAGTTTGAAGTCGGCGGACACAAAGGAAACGATTATGCTGCGCCGACCGGAACACCTACATATGCCGCAGCAGCCGGTCGTGTGATCATCGCCGGATACAGCAGCAGCGCCGGTAACTGGGTAGTTATCGATCACGGAAACGGTCTGGTGACAAAATATATGCACCACAGCAGTATTTGTGTAAGTGCGGGACAGTATGTGGAAAGAGGCCAGCAGATTGGTGCGGTTGGTTCTACAGGACAGTCCACAGGACCACATCTGCATTTTCAGGTAGAGTTAAATAGAGTTGCAGTCAGTCCGGATCAGTATTTCTAAAATACCGAAAGTTGGTAACAGAGTATGAACAGACATAAAAGTTTTATAAAAGGGGCGCTCACAGGCGCCCTTATTATGTTATTTGCAGTAGGAGTCTGCACAAAGGTACCGGAGCTTTCCGGATTGCTTTTGCAAAAGGACAGTGTGACTGCCAAGCAGGAGCGGGCAGAGAAAAAGACCGAAGCAAAATTTAAAAAAATTGAAAAAATGATCGATCAGTATTATCTCTACAGTGATGATGTAAAGCAGGAGGATCTGGAAGATGCAGTGTATGCCGGATTTTTGAGTGCACTCAATGATCCGTATACGGTATATTACAATGAGGAAGAGACAAAAGAGATCAAAGAGAGCACCTCGGGAGAATATTCGGGGATCGGAGCTGCTATGATGCAGAATGTACAGACCGGGGAGATCACGATTACAACGGTCTATGAAGACAGTCCGGCAGAAAAGGCAGGGCTTTTAGAAGGAGATATCCTGTATCAGGTCGATGACCATAAGATCGAAGATCAGGATACGTCTGAGGTTGTATCCTGGATTAAAGGTGAAGAAGGAACAGAGGTGAAACTCTCCGTTTATCGAGGAGAAGACCGGGAAGAGCACACGCTGACAGCTGTGAGAGAAAAAATTCAGTCACAGACAGTCGAGCATGAGATGAAGGAAGATAAGATAGGATATATTTCTGTGCAGGGGTTTGAAGATGTGACTTACGAACAGTTCAAGTCCGCACTGGAAGATCTGGAAGCTCAGGGGATGGAAGGACTTGTTATCGATCTTCGGAATAATCCGGGAGGAAACCTGGATACTGTTGTAGAGATGCTGAAACTGATCCTTCCGGAAGAAGAATCGTTTCTATTAAAGACAAATACGGGAATGAAGAAACCTACGACTGCGATGGAAAGCATGAATTTCAGAAACCATTGGCAGTGCTTGTAAATGGCTACAGTGCCAGCGCGTCAGAGATTTTTGCCGGTGCCGTAAAAGACTACGGAATTGGTACCCTTGTGGGAACCACGACGTACGGAAAGGGAATCGTGCAGGAATTATTTAGTTTTGAGGATGATACGATGATCAAGATCACGACGGCGGAGTATTTTACACCGAGTGGAGAAAACATCCATAAAAAAGGAATTCAGCCGGATGTGGAGGTAGAATATACCTACGATGCGGCGAATCCGACCAGTGACAATCAGCTGCAGAAGGCGCTGGATGTTGTAAAAAGTAAATGATAACAGGAAATGATGTGTCTGCAAAGCTGAAAAAGCAGCAGGAATGGGAGGGCTTATGCTTGGGGGAAAGAGATGTTATCTGTGTGGTGGAAAACTGGTAAACGGACGGTGCGTGGAATGCGGGCTTGATAATGAAAAAAACACAAAGAAAGTCTATCATCTTAATGAAAGCGTAAAGATGCAGGATTCACAGCCGCGTGATGCGGTGCAGAAGATCGGGAAGGGTCTGGCGATCGGAAGCGTAATCCTGCTTGTGGCAGCAGTTGGTGCCGTTGCACTGAACAGTTATTTCGAGGAACAAGAGAAGGGGCAGAGTCAGTCGGGAGAGGAATATGATGAATATCAGTTTGCAAAGAGACAGCTTTCTGAGACAGGCGAAGCATACGATGAAGTTCTTACCGGAGGATATTATGAGGTTGGCGTTCATATTCCAGAGGGAATTTATACAGTAGAGGCGCAGGATGGGGAAAGTGCGATTTATTTGATCGATGATGAGAATGGAATTTACATCTGGCAACAGATTGGAAATGACCCTGAAAATCCGAATCAGGCAGCTGTGATGGATGATCTGCGTTTATACGATGGAGCTCTTTTGGAAGTGAAAAGCGGGGCAGCACTTCAATTCCGTTCGGATTGTGCGCAGACAGAAAGGCTTCATGGAGAGACAAATCCACTGCAGGATTCAGTGCGAGTAGAAGTAGGACAGACAATGACTGCGGGGCGTGATTTTCCAGAGGGGCTTTATAATGTGAAGTCTGAACCGGACTGGAATGATCTTATGATGACACTTCCGGATTCATTTTTATCAGAATTTGCAGCAGATGAAGAACACAGAGTAGAGGTGATTTCGTTTGCACCAAAAGAATTGGAACTCAGTTATGAGAATGTACCGATTCCAAAAGGAACAGAAATACAGACAACAGGGGCGGCCGTTACGCTTGAGCCGAGTGAGAAAATTGGTTCTACTGATTATGGAGAGTTTTATAAAGAATAGACAAAAGAAAAATGCAGAGTACGGTCAGACTCTGCATTCCAGGATATAATCGTCCATGACATATCCGTTTCCAATATCCGCTACCTGTGAACGAACCGTCTCAAATCCAAGATGATGATAGACCGCAAGGGTATTCGTATTGTATTTGTTGCACGTAAGCCAGATGGAAGAGAGACCGCGTTTTTGACAGAGAGTTTTTAAATACTGGATCGTTTTTGTAGAGAGGTGTCGGTTTCGCGCCTCTTTTTTTAAATAGAGTTTGCTTAGAAACAGTGTAGTTTCTTCTTGATGAATCCCGCAGTACCCGCAAAACTCTGTATTGTCAAAAATCTGAAAATATTCATATCCGGTTTCCATCTGTTCTTTCAGGGCATGAAAAGACTGAAATTTTTCCAGCATATATTCTACCTGCTGTATGCCGATAATGGGAGTGAAGTGCTCATGCCAGATAACAGAAGCAAGATTGGAAATTTCCTGAATCTGTTTGTCAGTATGCACCGGAGTAAGTGAAAAATTCTGTTCCATTTTGAAAACCTCCTTTTCTTTGGAAAGAGTGAATAAGCTGACAGAATTGATTATACCACTTGACAGGAGTATTTTGTATTTGTTTCTTGTTTATAAAAAGTTTATAGAGTTCATAATTTTATTAGCACTCAACTGAAAAGAGTGCTAATTTTCTGTTGACTTTTAAAACATGGTGTACTAAAATACTTCATAGACAGAAGAAAACCCGCAGGACGGGTGAGTTTGTAAAGAAAGAGGAGTGTTTAGATATGGGAACAAAAAAAGGTAATTTATCTATCGACAGCGAGAATATATTTCCGATCATTAAAAAATGGGTATATTCTGACCATGATATTTTCATTCGTGAATTAGTGTCCAACGGATGCGATGCGATCACAAAATATAAAAAGCTGGATATGATGGGTGAGTGTGAGCTTCCCGATGATTATAAAGGAAAGATTCAGGTCATTGTCAATCCGGAAGAAAAGACGCTGAAGTTCATTGACAACGGTATCGGTATGACAGCAGAAGAAGTGGAAGAGTATATTACACAGATCGCATTTTCCGGTGCCACACAGTTTTTGGAGAAATATAAAGACAAGACGACAGAGGATGAAATGATCGGACATTTTGGTCTGGGATTCTATTCTGCGTTTATGGTAGCGGACGAAGTGCAGATTGATACGCTGTCTTATAAAGAGGGTGCAGCCGCAGTACACTGGGTAAGTGAAGGCGGTACAGAGTATGAGATGCAGGAAGGAAACCGTACAGAGGTTGGTACAGAGATTACATTATATCTGAACGAGGACAGTCTTGCATTTGCAAATGAATACCGTGCAAGAGAAGTGCTGGAAAAATACTGCTCATTCATGCCGGTAGAGATTTTCCTCTCCAAGGCCAATGCAGAGCCGGAGTATGAGACAATCGATGAGGCAGATGTTCTGGATACGGATGAAGTGGTAGAACATATTACAGAAGAGCCAAAAGAAGGTGAAGAAGGTGAGCCGAAACAGAAAGTTAAAATTGTAAAACGTCCGGTTTCCTTAAGCGATATTCATCCACTCTGGACAAAAAATCCGAGCGACTGCACAAAGGATGATTATATCGAGTTCTACAGAAAAGTATTTATGGATTACAAGGAGCCACTGTTCTGGATTCACCTGAATATGGATTATCCGTTTAATCTGAAAGGAATCCTGTACTTCCCGAAGATCAATACAGAGTATGATTCCATTGAAGGAAAGATCAAACTGTATAACAATCAGGTATTTATTGCAGATAACATCAAAGAAGTGATTCCGGAATTTTTGATGGTATTAAAAGGTGTGATCGACTGTCCGGATCTGCCTCTGAATGTATCCAGAAGTGCACTGCAGAATGATGGATTTGTAACAAAAGTTGCAGACTATATTTCTAAGAAGGTTGCAGACAAACTGAACGGTATGTTCAAAACAGACAGAGAAAATTATGAAAAATACTGGGATGATATCAGTCCGTTTATCAAGTTTGGATGTTTGAAAGATGAAAAATTCGGAGAAAAAGTAAAAGATTCGATGTTGTTTAAGAATCTTGACCACAAATATCTCACTCTGGAAGACTGTATCAAGGCCAATGGCGGAGAAACAGCAGAAGAGACAAAGGCAGAGGAGACAACGGATTCAGAAGAGACGAAAGAGACACCAAAGACTAATATTTTCTACGTGACGAATGAACAGCAGCAGAGTCAGTACATCAATATGTTCAAAGAGCAGGGGCAGGATGCAGTGATCCTGGCACATAATATTGATTCTGCATTCATTACCTATCTGGAGCAGAAGCATGACAATGTAAAATTCCAGAGAATCGATGCAGATGTTCATGAGTCTCTGAAAGCAGAAGTTGCAGAAGAAGAAAAAGAGACATTCCAGAAGAATGCAGACAGTCTGACAGAAATCTTCAGAAAAGTGCTGAATAATGAGAAACTGGATGTCAAAGTAGAAAAATTAAAAGATGAGAATATTGCTTCCATGGCCGTGTTGTCTGAAGAGTCTAGACGTATGGAAGAGATGATGAAGATGTATGGAATGGGTGGTATGGATACCGGTATGTTCGGCGGACAGGCGTCCTTGATCCTGAATGCAGATCATCCACTGGTGCAGTATGTGGTAGAGAACAAAGAAGGTGAGAATGTAGAGCTGATCTGTAAGCAGCTGTATGATCTGGCGCTGCTTGCCCACAAACCACTGAGTCCACAAGAGATGACAGCATTTGTACAGAGAAGTAATCAGATTATGATGCTTTTGACAAAATAAAAAAATATAGGGAGTCCGAAAAAGAAAGGGATTAGAACCATTTCTTTTTGGACTCCCTTTTATATTGTTTAGAAAGCTTCGCTTCCCTGTCTTTGTCCCATCCGATGCCAGTTGATGAAACCGTAGATGTCATTTACGAAAAAGGCAATAAAATCACTTTGTAATCTTAAGAAAAACTTTCATAATTTTTAAGATTAAAATGTGGATCTGTCTTATATAATGATATTCGTTGAACTAAAATTACAGATTACAAAATTTCGAAATCCAGTCCTTTTTTCTGGAAAAACTTCTGTACCATGTTGTCCCAGGCGTGTTCCAGCGACTTGTCCATGGAGAAGGATTTGAAAGATGTACCGGTAATGCATTGAAGTCCGGTGGAATCATAGCGGAGATTCAAATAGAGTCCCTGGATGTCATCGGCATTCAGGCCGAGTTTATTCTGCTCGATAAGGCGGGCAATATTTTTCGGAGACAGACTGAATACAAAACGAAATCCAAGCGGAGTCTTTTTCCCTTTGATCAGGGAGAAGCAGTATTCCCGAAGCTGCTTCCAGTAAGCGTATTCAGGGAGTGTGCCCATTTGTTCCAGTTCTTCAGAAGTATAAAAGTTTTTTTGAATAAAACCGTCTATTTTGAACGTATTGAATGTCATGATCTCTCCTTCGATCAGAAGGAATGAATCGAAGGTGTCCATCAGAAGAAGATGAGACATACAGGCTTTGACATTCGTCAGTTTTAACGCGATCATAAGGATGTCCTCCTGATAAAAAATATAAGTATTGATTCCTCTATCATACCATAAAAAAGAGAAAAAAACACAGGCAAAAATATTGATTGTAAGAAAATTGTATAGTATCCTATTATAGACTGTATAGTCAAAAAGAAAGGATAACAGCATGAAAAAAGAAGAAAAGACAAAACAGACTTGTGAAAAAATTGTACATGCAGCTACGATCGAGTTTGGAAGCAGATCTTACGATGCGGTTTCGCTGAATGCGATATGCGGCAAGTATCAGATTGCAAAAGGGCTGATCTACCATAATTTTAAAAATAAGGATGAGCTATATCTGTACTGTGTGAAGAAAAGCTTCGAAAAGTTGATGAGTTATATGGAAGAAGGGAAAGAAGAGGCAAAGACAGCAAGGGAAGAAATCCGTATTTTTTGGAGAGACGGGAAGTGTTTTTTGCTGAAAATCCGTATGACAGAAATATATTTTTTAATGTGATGTTATATCCGGCAGAGCATTTAAAAGAAGCACTTTTTGGTGTGATGGAAAGATATGATGCCTATATAAGAGAGCAATACCGGCATTTGCTGTCCAAGATTCGTTTAAGAGAGGGAATCAGTATGGAAATGGCAGTAGAATATCTGAGTCTGTTTCAGAATATGTACAATGGATATTACCAGAATAAAGCAAGCCGTACAGGAGATTTTTCCCGATTTATAGAAGAACATAATCTGAAGATATCAGAGTTATTGGATATTATTTTATATGGAATCAGTACAGAAGAGAAGGGCAGTTAATATGGAAGAAATGAAATTTGAAGAATTGACAGAGTTGAAAGAACCGGAGAGGCTTTTAGAATCAGCGATGCCGTTTCAGAAGCTGATCATGCAGTATCAGTGTGCACTGCTGGAAGTTAAGACAAAATTTGAAGTGTTGAATCACGAATTATCGATCAATTCTGATCAGAATCCAATCTTATCAATTGAAAGCAGAATCAAGAAACCGATTAGTATCCTGGAGAAGATGAAAAGAAAAAATATAGAGATCAGTGTACAGGCCATAGAAGAAAATATCTGTGATATTGCAGGTATCCGTGTGATCTGCTGTTTTCCGAAAGATATCTATACGCTTGCGGAAAAAATATGTGAGCAGGATGATATCAGACTGATCGAGAGAAAGGACTATATCAAGAATCCAAAACCAAACGGTTACAGAAGTCTGCATCTGATTTTGGAAGTACCGGTATTTTTTATGAATGAGAAAAAACCGATGAAGGTAGAAGTGCAGATGCGTACGATCGCGATGGATTTTTGGGCAAGTATAGAACATAAACTGTATTATAAGAAACAGACGGACGGGTTTCCGGATTCTGTTTCAGAAGATCTGGGAATCTGCGCAGAACAGCTCCATACGATCGACATGAAAATGCAAGAGATCAGCGAGAGAATCTATCATCAGGAACGTTGACTTTTAAGCATGGAAAACGTATTATAAAATAAGATAAGATGGTAAGAATAAGGGGACAAAAGATACGGATGAAGAGACAGAAAAAAAAAGTATGTGATAATCGGAGCCGGTGCAGTCGCAGTGCTTGCTGCAGTTACTCTGATCGCGGAAGGAATCAGCTATTTTTTCCGCTGAAACAGTGGACACGAAGGAGGGACTTGCGATCATAAAAGCGGCAGAAAAAGAAAATGTAAAGGATATTGAAAAAAAGATCAACAAGCTGGACACGAAAGACAAGCTGGAAAGTCAGGAAGCAAGTGGTGAGATCAACTATAAGAGCTTATTTTCCAGCTCGGTCGTGATGGGAGATTCGATTTCTGAGGCATTTACAGAGTATGATCTTTTGAATGCATCCAGTGTGGTTGCCAAGATCGGAGTAGAATTGGATGAGCTGGATGATCAGATAAAAACAGTGGCAGACATTAACCCTCAGGTTATTTTTCTTTCCTATGGGATGAATGACGTGATTGCAACAAATGGGGATACGGATTTATTTATCAAAGAGTATAAAGCAGTGATCGACCAGCTGCGTAAAAAATTGCCGGATACAACTTTGTATGTGAATTCTATCTTCCCGGTCAGTGCGGCGAAGCAGGAAGAAAAGCCTGTATTTCAGAAGATTCCGGAGTACAATGCGGCACTGCAGAAGATGTGTGATGAGAATCAGATTGCATTTTTAGATAATACTTCGTTGGTTTCAGATACTTATTATGAAGAGGATGGAATTCATTTCAAGGCGGATTTTTATCCAATCTGGCTCAAACGTATGGCGGAGGTAGCAACTTTATGACAGATAAGATAAAAAATCTCAAAAAAACAGTGGTGATCAAGTATGCACTGGTGGCAGTGATCGTTGTTTACGTGGCACTGTTACTGATTTTCACCAGCGGCAGTACGAAGAGCTTTGCTGCGGTAGAGAAAAAAGTAGAGGCATCTCTGGATACGAAGGCTATGAAAAAAGCAGGAGTGCAGGGGCTGAAGCGCTATTATGGGCTCAACAGTGCAGATTATGAAGGTGTAATGCTCTACACGGCAGAATCCAGTATGTCAGCACAGGAGATCTTACTGGTCAAAACAAAGACCACGGAACAGGCAGAAGAGGTAAAGGCAGCTGTAGAACAGCGCCGTGCGAACAGAAGGAATGACTTTGACGGTTATGCGCCTGACCAGGTGCAGCTTTTGGATGAAGCTCAGATTTCTGTAAGAGGGAAGTTCGTATTTTACGCAGTCTCTCCAAAAGCAGAGACTTATAAGTCTGTTTTTCAAAAAGTTTATAGAAACGCAGGGGGAACAAAAGATGCTGTTTAGCAGTATAACATTTTTATTTGTATTTCTGCCGATTGTACTGGCAGTATATTTTCTTGTTCCGTATCGGTTCAAGAATCTGGTCATGCTGATCGCAAGCCTTTTCTTTTATGCATGGGGAGAGCCTGTTTATGTCATTTTGATGATTCTATCCATTTGTCTGAACTATGTGTGCGGTCTGGATATTGCCGAAAAGGCAGATGATGACAGAAAAAAACGAAACAGTCTGATTTTTGCGGTGGTTGTAAACCTGCTGCTTCTTGGCTTTTTCAAATATTACGGCTTTTTGATGGAATCCGTAAATGCAGTTCTTCCGTTTGATATTCCATACAGAGAACTGCCGCTTCCGATCGGGATTTCTTTTTATACATTTCAGGCGCTTTCCTACATTATCGATGTATATCGGGGTGAGGTAAAGCCGCAGAAAAAGCTGATGTATTTTGCACTTTATATTTCTATGTTCCCGCAGCTGATCGCAGGACCGATCGTGCGGTATGTGGATATTGAGGAGCAGTTGGAGCACAGATTTATGAACCTGACCAAGTTCGGACAGGGAGCCATGTATTTTATGCGGGGACTTGCCAAAAAGGTAATTCTTGCAAATACGACAGGAGCGGTTTTTGAGCAGATCGCAGCGATGCATCTGGGCAGCTATTCGGTGATGACTGCGTGGATCGGATGTATTTCTTATGCATTCCAGATTTATTTTGATTTCGGCGGATATTCGGATATGGCGATCGGTCTTGGAAAGATGTTCGGATTTGAGTTTTTGGAGAACTTCCATTACCCGTATGTATCTACGAGTGTGACAGAATTCTGGAGAAGATGGCATATATCTCTGAGCACTTGGTTCCGTGAGTATGTGTATATTCCACTGGGAGGAAACCGCAAAGGAGATTCCAGAACGATCACCAATCTTCTGATCGTCTGGATGCTGACCGGATTCTGGCATGGTGCGGCATGGAATTTTGTCGCATGGGGACTGTATTATGGAATTATATTGATTCTGGAAAAATTTGTATGGGGACAATATGTGGAAAAGTGGCCGGGTGCAGTACGGCATATTTATGCGATGGTGCTGATACTGATCGGATGGGTACTGTTCTTTAGCCCGTCACTTGGTTATGCCCTGAAGTATGTAGGTGTGATGTTTGGAATCGGTGCCAGCGGGCTTATGGACAAGCTGGGCTGGTTTTATCTGCTCTCCAACTGGCTGATCTATCTGATGGCAGTGCTGGGATCCTCCTCCATTGGATACAGACTGATGAGAAATATTCAGAGGGCTCCTGGAAGCAGAGTTGGAAAATATATAATGACAGGTGTGATGTATCTGGTCATGTTTGCACTTTCGCTGGCATTTCTGGTGACACAGTCATTTAATCCGTTTTTATATTTTAGATTTTAGGTGAGCATATGTCAGAAAGAAGAAAAACAAGGAAAAGAAAAAGAATCGAATATATGATCGGAATCGGATTCCTTATCTGTGTATTCGGGATCGGGATCATCAATCTGCTCCTTCCGTCAAAAAAAATCTCAGAAGAGGAAAACCGCGGATTGCAGCAAAAGCCGGAGCTTTCAGTCAGCGCGGTTACTTCCGGGAGCTATATGGATCAGTATGAGAAGTATCAGGCCGATCAGTTTATGGGAAGAAATATGTGGCGCAGTCTGAAAGTCGGATTCAGCAGACTGGCAGGAAGTAAAGAGGAAAATGGTGTTTTTATCGGGAAAAAAGGACAGCTTTTGGAAGACATTGCAGTTCCCGATCAGGATGTATTGAAAGCAAATATGAAAGCCATCCAGAGTTTTAGTCAGAAATATTCTGATATTCCGGTGAATATGCTGTTAGTTCCGGATGCGGCGAATATTTTAAGCGACAGGCTTCCGTTTACCGCTACAGTTGCCGATCAGAGCCAGTATATCGCACAGGTGAAAAAAGAACTGGGGGACAGTGTACAGTGGATCGATGCGGTAAAGCCATTGACCAGACACAGTGATGAGAAGATTTATTATAAAACAGACCATCACTGGACGGCAAAAGGGGCATACTACGTTTTTCAGGAAGCAGCCAGGACATTGAACCTGGAAGAACAGGAGACAGAATATGCTTCTTATCCGATCACAACGGATTTTAATGGTTCATTGGCATCTAAGAGCGGATGCCGTCTGAATGAGAAAGAGCAGATTGATATTTATGTACCAAAGACAGAAGACAATGATGTTGTCGTCAACTATGTGGATGAGCAGAAGAAAACAGCGTCTTTGTATGATTCATCGAAATTAAACAGCAGAGATAAATATGCAGTGTACCTGGGAGGCAACTTTTCTGTAGTGGATATCCGCACGGTATCGGAGAGCAATCGAAGACTTTTACTGATCAAAGATTCTTATGCGAATTCATTTGTTCCGTTCCTTACACCGTATTTCCGGGAGATCGTGATGGTAGATCCGAGGTATTATTCCGGTACGATCGGGGATATTATGGATACGTATGAAATTACAGATACATTGTTTTTATACAGTGCCAACATATTTCTACAGGACAATAATATAAGCGGGGTATTGAGCAGTGAATAATCGGATTTTGCAGGAATATCAAAAGACGAAGGAAGAGGTTCGCCTGAATAAATATTTAAGCGAAGCGGGGGTATGTTCCCGCAGAGAAGCGGACAGGCTGATCGAGAGCGGCCGGGTGAGTGTGGACGGAAAGCGTGCACAGACCGGAATGAAGATTGTTCCGGGGCAGGTCGTAAAAGTCGGAAAGAAAGTAGTTTCAAAGCAGGATGAGATGGTCGTGCTGGCAGTGAACAAACCGGCGGGAATCGTCTGTACAGAAGAGCGCAGGGAAAGAAACAGTATTGTGCGTTTTCTGGATTACCCGATCCGGATCACGTATGTAGGGCGTCTGGATAAGGACTCTAAAGGACTGCTTCTGATGACCAACAACGGTGATATCATCAATAAGATGATGCGTGCGGGAAACCGGCATGAGAAAGAATATAAGGTGACGGTGGATAAAGAAATCACGCAGGAGTTTCTGGAAAAAATGGCATCCGGTGTACCGATTTTAGATACGGTGACACGTCCGTGTAAAGTAGAAAAAATCGGAAAATATACATTTTCGATCATTTTGACACAGGGCTGAACCGCCAGATACGCAGAATGTGTGAGGCACTTGGATATCAGGTGAGAGAGCTGATCCGGGTGAGGATCATGAATATCCATCTGGGGCGTCTGAAAGAGGGAGAATACCGGAAGCTGACAGATGCAGAATTGAATGAATTGTATGATCAGATTAAGGATTCTTCCAATGAAACTGTGATATAAAAAGTAAAGGGACTCTAAATATGGAAGCAAAAAAGAAAAGAATGCAGGAACTCGTAGAACTTCTGAACCGTGCCAGACGTGCATATGAGCAGGAAGACACGGAGATCATGAGCAACTATGAGTATGACAGATTATATGACGAACTGGAAGGACTGGAGCGGGAGCTGGGGACGACTCTTGCATCCAGTCCTACGGTTAATGTGGGATATGAGGTGCTCAGTGAGCTGCCGAAGGAGCGGCATGAAAAACCGATGCTCTCACTGGATAAGACAAAAGACGTGGAACAGCTGAAATCATTTTTAGGAGAGCAAAAGGCCGTGATCTCCTGGAAGATGGACGGACTGACGATCGTTCTGACATATCAGAACGGGCGGCTTCAAAAAGCGGTCACAAGAGGAAATGGAGAGGTGGGAGAAGTCATCACCAACAATGCGAAGGTATTTCGCAATCTTCCTCTTCAGATCCCGTATCAGGGAGAACTGATCCTGCGTGGGGAAGCCGTGATTGGATATAAGGATTTTGAGCGTATCAACGAGCAGATCGAGGATGTAGATGCAAGATATAAGAATCCGAGGAATCTGTGCAGTGGTTCGGTGCGTCAGCTGAACAATGAGATCACAGCGAGAAGAAATGTGAAGTTTTTTGCATTTACACTGGTAAAAGCAGATGGTGCAGAGTTTGAAAATTCGAGAATGCAGCAGTTAAGCTGGCTGGAAAAACAAGGATTTGAGGTGGTCGAGCATCATCTGGCTGACCGTGCATCCATCGAAGAGGAAGTTGCATGGTTTTCGGAGCAGATTGTGCACAATGATTTCCCGTCTGACGGACTGGTATTGGTATATGATGATATTGCCTATGGTCAGTCTCTTGGAACAACGGCTAAATTCCCGCGGGATTCCTATGCCTTTAAATGGGCGGATGAGATCAGAGAGACGACACTTCTGGAGATTGAGTGGAGTCCGTCAAGGACAGGCCTGATCAATCCGGTAGCGATCTTTGAACCGGTAGAGCTGGAAGGAACTACGGTAAGCCGTGCCAGTGTGCATAATATCAGCATTATGGAAGATCTGGAGCTTGGCGTAGGAGATGTCATTCAGGTGTATAAAGCCAACATGATCATTCCGCAGATTGCAGAAAATCTGACCAGAAGCGGTGTAAAAGATATCCCGCAAGTCTGTCCGGTCTGTGGCGGTGCGACAAAGATAAAGATGGAAAATGAGACAAAGACATTGTACTGTACGAATCCGGAGTGTCAGGCAAAGCATTTGAAATCTTTTGCATTGTTTGTCAGCAGGGATGCCATGAATATTGAAGGGCTCTCGGAGGCAACTCTGGAAAAGTTCATTGGAGAAGGATTTATCCGGGATTTTACAGATATTTATCATCTGGACAGATATGAAGAAACCATCAAAACACTGGAGGGGTTCGGAGAAAAATCCTATGCAAAACTGATCACAAGTGTGGAAAACTCCAGAAGTACGACTATGCCGAAAGTAATCTACAGCCTTGGAATCGCAAATATCGGACTTTCCAATGCAAAAATGATCTGCCGGGCATTTGACAATGATCCCCAGAGGATGATGCAGGCAACCGTGAAGAACTGGTCGATATCCAGGGAGTAGGCGAAGTGATCGCCAGAACGTTTGTGGATTATTTTTCAGATGAAACACACAGAGATCTTTTCAAACGCCTCTTACAGGAGGTTAAGCTCCAGAAAGAAGAAGGAGAGGAAAGCGCACAGATTTTTGAAAATATGAATTTTGTGATTACAGGAAGCGTAGAACACTTTGCAAACCGCCGGGAAGTGAAAGAAATCATTGAATCCAGAGGGGGTAAAGTGACAGGAAGCGTGACCGGAAAGACGAATTATCTGATCAATAATGATGTGCAGTCTGCTTCTTCCAAGAATAAAAAGGCGAAAGAACTGAACGTTCCGATTATTTCTGAATCACAGTTTCTGGAAATGCTGGAAACAGGGACGGTTTAGAAAAAGTTAATTTGTAACTGCCGGTATTCTGTATTATAATGTGGACATACCCTCGGTGAATGTACAAAGGGCAAGTAACTGGAAAGAAGGGAAAGAACATGTCAGATAACGATTTTATTATCATAGATGAAGAAAAGGAGACTCCGGTCACCACAGAAGGAAAAGAGTCTTCCGATACAGAGAAAAAGGAAGTCTTTCAGACTTCCGCAAAAGAGGAACACGAGGATGAGTATGAGAAGATCTGCTTTATCTGCCATCGTCCGGAGAGCGTGACAGGAAAGATGATCGATCTGCCGAACCATATTACGGTGTGTCCGGATTGTATGCAGAAAAGTTTTGATGCCATGACAAACGGCTCGATTGATTACAGCAGACTGATGAATATGCCGGGTGTACAGTTCTTAAATCTGTCAGATCTGGAGAATATGCTCCGCCAAAGACACAGAAGATCAAAAAGAAAAAAGAAAAGCCAAAAGAGTTCCAAAAACTGGATATTAAGAATATTCCGGCGCCGCACAAGATCAAAGGAAAGCTGGATGAGTATGTGGTAGGACAGGAGTATGCCAAGAAAGCGATGGCTGTTGCTGTTTACAACCACTATAAGAGGGTAGCGACAGATTCGGTCGATGATATTGAGATTGAAAAGTCCAATATGCTGATGATCGGACCGACAGGAAGTGGTAAGACATACCTTGTAAAGACACTTGCGAGACTGTTGGATGTACCGCTTGCGATCACAGATGCCACTTCCCTGACCGAGGCTGGTTATATCGGGGATGACATTGAGAGCGTCGTATCTAAATTACTGGCAGCAGCAGATAATGATGTAGAGAAAGCCGAGCAGGGAATCATCTTTATCGATGAGATTGACAAGATCGCGAAGAAGAGAAATTCCAGCCAGAGAGATGTAAGCGGAGAATCCGTACAGCAGGGACTCTTAAAGCTGTTGGAAGGCAGTGAGGTAGAGGTTCCGGTAGGAGCCAACAGCAAGAATGCCATGGTTCCTCTGACGACAGTAAATACGAAGAATATTCTGTTTATCTGCGGGGGTGCATTCCCGGATCTGGAAGGCATCATCAAGGAACGGCTGATGCATAAGACATCCATGGGATTTAATGCAGAGCTAAAAGATCAGTATGACAATGACAAGGATATCCTGTCTAAAGTAACGGTGGAAGATTTGCGCAATTTCGGTATGATTCCGGAATTTATCGGACGTCTTCCGATCATCTTTACACTGAAAGGTCTGGACAAGGATATGTATGTAAAGATCTTAAAAGAACCAAAGAATGCCATCTTAAAGCAGTATCAGAAGCTGCTTGCACTGGATGAAGTCAAGCTGGATTTTGATGATGGAGCGCTGGAGGCGATTGCGGAGAAGGCAATGAAGAAAGAGACCGGAGCAAGAGCACTGCGGGCGATTATCGAAGAGTTTATGCTGGATATCATGTATGAGATTCCAAAGGATGAGAACATCGGAGAGGTGACGATCACAAGATCTTACATAGAAGGAACCGGCGGTCCTCTGATCAGTCTTCGGGGACAGGAAGTGCCGAGATTGCCGTAGGAAAAGAAAGAGTATGAGAGAGTCTGGAAACAGACTCTCTTTTATTGCGGATTTGTGCAGAATTATGGTAAAAATTATGTAAAAACGTCATAAAATGTAGAAAATGTATTGAAAAAAGGAATTTAAAGGTGTATCCTTATAGATGTTTGACAAAAAGGGGGCACATTATGGACTACAAGTATTTACTAGATCTCGCAATTATTTTACTTTGTACAAAAGCGCTGGGGCTTTTGACAAGAAGGGTACAGATGCCGCAGGTCGTTGGCGCGCTTCTGGCCGGATTACTGTTGGGACCTGCCGGAGTCGGCATTCTGACAGAGACATCATTTCTGCAGTCTGTAGCGGAGATTGGTGTGGTCGTTCTGATGTTCTGTGCAGGTATGGAGACAGATATCAAAGAACTGAAAGCATGCGGAAAGGCATCCTTTATTATTGCACTCTGTGGAGTACTGGTACCGCTTGCGGGTGGATTTGCTACGGCATATTTGTTCAATCGGCCGGGGATGATCGAGTCAGATGCATCAGCAAGTATTTTCCTGCAGAATATTTTTATCGGAGTAATTCTGACAGCAACTTCAGTCAGTATTACGGTGGAGACATTAAAAGAGCTTGGAAAGCTCAAAACCCGTTCCGGCAATGCAATCCTGGGAGCAGCGATCATTGATGATATTCTGGGAATTGTGGCGTTGACAATCGTGACAAGCATTTCAGATCCAAGCGTGAAAATTGGAATGGTCATGCTGAAGATTGTTGGGTTCTTTGTATTTGCAGCAGTTGTAGGATTCATCTTCTACAAATTGTACAAGAACTGGGTGGACAAAGCCAATAAGGAGAAACATCGACACACGATCGTGGCATTTGTGTTCTGTCTTCTGATGGCATACATTGCAGAGGATATTTTTGGAGTGGCAGATATTACGGGTGCGTTTATTGCCGGTCTGATCATTTCAAACGTACAGCGTTCTACTTATCTGGAGACAAAATTTGATACACTGTCTTATCTGCTTTTATCGCCGGTATTTTTTGCAAGTATCGGGCTGAAAGTAGAGCTGCCGAAGATGTCTGCGGCGATCGTTGGATTTGCAGTAGCATTGACGATTGTTGCAGTATTGACGAAGGTCGTTGGATGTGGATTTGGTGCAAAGATCTGTCATTACAAGAATTATCAGGCAAAACGAATCGGAATTGGTATGATCTCGCGTGGAGAAGTAGCGTTGATCGTAGCCAGCAAGGGCGCAGCACTGGGGCTGTTAGGTTCTGCATTTTTAGGTCCGATCATTATTGTTGTCGTGATCACGACAATTATTACACCAGTCTTTTTGAAGGTGGTATTTGCACCGGGCACGGCTCCGGTACCGGAACAGATCGTACCGGAATCAGAGCGTGTAAAGACAATTTACGAATCCAAAAAGAGAGAATGATTTTTTCAGGGACGCGAGAAGGCGTCCCTTTTTGTTATAACTGACGCATGGCTTCGAATGTATTGTAAAGGTTTAACTGGCCGTATCCCCACTCTCGGTTCGGATATTTCATATCCGGGTTTCTGGTGGCGCCTAACGTCAGCAGACTTTTGATCAAAGCGGTACTCACGGATGGGATCTTTTTCTGCTGAAGGTGCCATTCCACAAGCAAAGCGGCTGCGCCTGCAGTGATGCCGACCGAGGTACTGGAACCGCTCCTGCTCTCAAACTGTCCGCCGGGAAGAGCACCGGTAATGCTGATTCCCGGGGCTGTAAAATCCGGTTTGACCTGCTCCGTACGAGTAAACCCTCTTCCGGAGGAAAGTGCAAGACCGTTGTTGGAAGAATCGTAATAGGAGACGGAGATCGGCTGTACGGAATCAGAAGGGGCAGTCAGTGTATAGTATGGATTGGAGTTTAAAAAATAAACTTCTCCGCTTAAAAATTCCCGCACAGGAAGCCAGATGTGGAATCGCCCGTCAATAATCTGGACGGGTTCTACCACAAGCTTCCAGATTCCGGGAGCAGCATCGGAAAAACGAAAATGAATCAGTTCCGAGGCTGTACTTTCTACAAACAGACGGTAGTGATGTAGACTGTTGTATTTTCAAAAAGAAAATTGAAAGTTGTGCTTGTTCCCGCACGAATGGGAATGCGGGACGTACTCTCCCCAGACGGAGAGGTCAGGCTGATGGAGAGGATATTGGGGAGTTCGGTCCATAGCTCCATCACAAAACCGCTAGTATTTTCTCCGACACGGATTTCTACGGTCTTTGTATCAGAAGTATTCATGATCTCGCTGTAAAAGTGATGTCTCTGATCTGCTTCATTTCCGACCCCGATAACAGGAATCCGATTAGACAACAAGGTATACTGCTGGGCAATGATCGAGAGTGGGAGAGAGCCGGAGTGTCCGCCCAGATTGCTGCCAAGTGCCAGGCAGAAGATCAGAGGAAGTCCCAGTTTTTCGGCAAGCAGGTGGAGATAGCGCATACCAAGCATGATATCATTTTCCTGAAAAGCAGGGGCTGTATTGGGAATAAAATAGTAGTCTCTCAGATATTGTTTTGCCTGCTTTAACTTTACAACGGCAATTACAGATTCCGGCGCAGCACCGATAAACTGCGCATCGGGATCTCCGGAACCGGCAGCGATACTTGCGAGAAATGTTCCGTGTCCATTATTGTCCACACTTGGGACAAGGGAATACGGATCTTCCGAGGCAAGCGCTTCATTGATCATATCGGGTGTATAATGAGAGCCATAGTCAAAGGATTCCGGAGGGGTGCCGCTTTGGATCGTCTGATCCCAGATGCCTGCGATTCGAGTGGTTTTATCCAGATGTTGAAATACCGGATTTTGATAGTCGATTCCGGTATCCAGAAATCCGATCATAACCTGTTTCCGCTTAATTGAATGGTGGAGTGGTTCTGGATCGGAAGGATTCCGGCCTGATTTAGCGACTGCATATGAGCAGGGAGTTAGCATTGGAATCGAAAATAAGAATAGTA
>ENA-OQAA01000171-OQAA01000171.1-human-gut-metagenome-genome-assembly--contig:-NODE-171-length-47497-cov-5.167828_pt1 | contig 47497 bp, 59 predicted proteins | sample MGYA00242489_ERZ504515 | MGnify/ENA primary metagenome ERZ504515 (study PRJEB26092, sample SAMD00036237) | human gut metagenome | host: Homo sapiens | study: EMG produced TPA metagenomics assembly of... | reverse complement strand
ACCTAACGTCAATCCAGTACTTATAATCATGAAACAATGGGTTGAGAGAGAGGATTATACTAGAAATAGTAAGGGAGAAAGTGTCTTGATTAAAGAAATAGGATGGGCGGAGGCCAATGAAAATCCTACGCACATGATACTGCAATTTTCGTCCAGTCATGGGGGGGCTTTTATCGGTTCTCCTGGAAATACACTTTGGGTTGACAATGTGAAGCTGGTCTATTGAGGATAGTAAATGCTTTTGTTTGTATAATGTTGCTTATATATTAGTCTGTGTCACTATACGATAGAATATTTTAAAATCGTCTTGAGCTTTTTTTAAAAACAACAGGATGTATTTAAAAAAGCTCTTGTTCTTTTCTAAATACGTCCTGTTGTTTTTATGTATCAGTTTTTTGCTTGTATAGCCCGATATCTTGTTACAAGATTCGGTAAATACTACCTCAAGTTTCCAGAATTGTATAGCCAAGATCTGTAGATTCTTGTTATATGATTTATTTGCTGTTGCTGCTTATGTGATCAAAAAAGCAGTTGAAGAAAAAGAGGGAGCATCGTTTGTTACGATACTCCCTTCTTTAATCTATCAGAGTTTTATCAGGTATCAATGATTATTTTACTTCCAAGATAACTACGCGGTTCAAATAGTTCTTACCAAACATGTTATCTGTTCCACCCATAGCAACTTTTTCAAGCTGGCTTTCTTTTACGCTTCTGCAACCAATGCATCGTAAACAGCCTGAGCACGTTTTTCAGACAAAGTCTGGTTGAATGAAGCAGATCCTGTAGCTTTATCAGCGAAACCTGCAATTTTGTACTTAGCGTTAGGATTAGCTTGATTGCTTTAGCCATTAACTGTACATTAACCATACCTTCCGGACTGATCTTTGCTTTACCGATCTTGAAGAAGATAGCAACTTCTGCAGCGCTAGGAACTTCTTTAATCACTTCCTTAACTACTTCTTTCGGAACTTCGCGGATCACTTCCTTGATCACTTCTTTTTCTACTACACGGTCTTCAACTTTAGCAAACTTCTTGCCACCAAAGATGTAGCTGACACCAGCTGTCAACATACCTGTTCCTTCAGCTTTACGGTGGCTACTGATATTACCAAAGATAGAAGGAGCGATGGCGCCACGAGCTTCAACATCGATAGCCCAATATTTGTTAATGTTGAACTTCAAGCCTACACCGGCGGATGCACCAATACGTGCTCTTGCTTTGCTTTCACCTTCGGGAACCATTGTTCCATCATTCTTGATTGTTACGTTCTGTGACTTAGCTACGGAAAGCATAGGACCAGCAAAACCATATACTTCAAAAAAACGGCTAGGATTAGCACCTGCAAACAGAGTTGACAAGTTTACCATAGCGTCAATGTTAGCTCCTACGTAGTTCTTGTTGTGTTCGTAGTAACTGTTATCCAAACACAAGTGTTGTGTGATACCATTTACCTGACCACGTATCCCCCATGTGGGAGTAATTAACTTACCCAAAGAGATGCTGAAGTGAGGAGCCAGCTTATTGAAACCATCGTTTTCAATAGCGTGGATACCTCCACCTACACTGACAAAAATATTGTCACTCCATTTCGGAGTATAATAATTAGTATCTTGTGCCATAACCGTAGTTGCACAAGCTCCTGCCAACAAAAGTGACAGTGTTAAGAATTTATATTTCATTTTTATTATATTTTTTGGTGAATAACTGAACAAATAACCGATAGATGATTAATTATTATCTTCCACCTGCACCACCACCTGAGTTGCTGTTATCTCCATGACCGTGATCGTGACCTGCGTGTGATTCTGAAGATTCAGAAACAACTGTTGCACCAGCTTTTCTAAGCTGTACATTAGGAATAGTATATTCTACTCCATCAACTGTTGCAGTTACAGTAACGACTGATTCAATAATTGTTGTTACAGGGCTGAATGTTACAGTAGTTTGAGCTTTGATAGTTCTTGTTTCTTTCTGCATTTCAGTTTTAATACCTGTATTGTAAGTACCGACTACTGCTTTTAAAACCTTGATAACATTTTCGTTACTCATTGCTCTTGAGTTAACAAGAGTTTCAATGTAACTGTTAATAGCATTAATATTAACAACTTCTGAACCTACTTTAGCTGCATATTCAATATCTAATTTTTTGTCTACATCATAAGGTCCGTAAGTAACAGGAGTATTCTTAACTTCAGTTGTTTCAATTGTAGTTGGGTCTTCGCTTACTGTTACATTTTTAGCAGCAGAAACTATTTTCTGAGCATAGAAATTTACCGGAATAAGAGCAAACTGTCCTTTTGCTAGTTTAGGAATTGCCACAGTAATGGCTTCTACTGGCAGATATTCTGCATTGCTGAAAGAGGGGCAACTAATTTCTTTTGTAGTAGCTGCAATTGTTCCATCTGTACCTGCAGTGATTGTTTCAACAATTGCTTGGGGAGCAAGAACTTCACCCGTTGTCAAATCATATACGGTGGCAACAATCGTCGCACTAGCAGGTGATAGTTCTACCGGTTCTACATTAAATTCTTCTTTTTCGCAGCTTGTAAACACTACTGTTGTTAAAGCTACTGCAGCTAATGCTAATTTAGCACCAATACCGCTCAAAAAACTTTTCTTTTTCATCTCAATAAAATTAAAAATTTAATAATTCTGATTTAATAAAATATGGATTAAAACTATTTTGTTGCATTATATTGTCACTTGCATTACTATATGGCATTTTATAATAATATTTTTCATTTCCTGCATTATATGTTATACCCGTACCCAATGAGGTAGAAACCCTTGGTATATATTTATGTCTTTTATATTTATAAGGTTGTAATGCGACGATGAACTTAAACCCTCCATTACTATTGGCATGTTCAGCTTTTACAGCGTAAAAACCTATACTGGCATAGCGGAAGTGTCTGATCATTTCAAATCTTACCCCTTTTTCTTTTAATAAATATTGTTCAGCTCTCAATTTAAACTGTGTATTAAACCTTGGCCAGTAAAAGTTTCCCCCTACAGACCAATAAGTAGTGTACTTATCATTATAGCGAAATTTAAAACCTCTCCAATATCCAAATCCGACATAACCGAATCTTCCTTCTATAGAAAATCGCTCATCCTTGAATGGATAAAACAGATTTAAATCTGCACCATATGTATCATAATCAAAGAAACCTATTGTTGCTGTTCCCAGTATATTATAAGGCAGACGAAATTGTTGTGCCAAGGTTAGATATCCAGGACGAACTTTTCCTGCAAGTTCTCCATATCCGTCATTATACACAGGCAGAATAATCTGTCCAGTAAATTTCATTCCTGGCCAAAGCGACACCTCTACCGCCGGGCTAAACTCTAATAAAGCCTGATATATCTGTGTAATGATATAGTTCTTAAAGTATAGCTGCGGATATACCAATATATCTACTTTAAACAGCGAACTGTTCTTTTTCTTTTCTTTCTTCACCTTGTCCCAACTGTCACCTATATCATAACTGACTTTCCAATCTTCACCACTTACCACTGTTGTGTCACCGGCAAGAGGCTGATAGGTCAGTGAGACCTGAGGTATATTATAGTTGGTAACAATCAACTTACAAGATTTATCCTTGGGTAATCCCATTGACTGTATGATATCTACAGCCTTTCTAATACCCAACGCTTGAATTTTGTAAGCACTGTTTTCAACCACATAAACTCTTTCTTCAGGAGTATCTGTCCATCTTACATTTTCAAATCCCATTTTTACAAGACTATCTGTTGTTAATTCTCCTGTTGATTGACTGAAACTTTTTAATGGAATCATAACAAGCAACAATATAGCTATACAATACAACAAACATCTATATAAAACTCCTTTTGAAGAGCTCTTATTTTTCATTTTATAACAAATACTTGTTTCAATTTAACATTATGCGACCCTTACGTTAAGCCACATATTCGGTGCAAAAATAAGTACTATTTTTTAAATAGCAAATAAAATTAAACGAAATGAATCGTTTCTTTTGAAAAAACAGTTGAAAAAGCATATTTTAATCTTTATATATAAAATAGGTATGGAATAAATTTGTATTTTTGCAAACTATATGAGTAGAATATTAGCGATAGATTACGGTAAAAAGCGCACAGGTGTGGCTGTGACGGATGTTTTGCAAATTATTGCAAACGGGTTAACGACTGTCCCTACACACCAACTACTGGGCTTTATTCTGAAATATGTGGAAAAAGAGCCTGTGGAACGCATCATTGTAGGGCATCCCAAGCAAATGAATAATCAAGAGTCGGAAAATATGCGTAATATTGTCCCTTTTGTCAATCAACTAAGGAAACAATTACCGGATATACCGATAGAGTTTGTTGACGAGCGATTTACGTCCGTATTGGCCCACCAAGCCATGTTGGATGGAGGTTTGAAGAAAAAAGATAGGCAGAATAAAGCTTTAGTTGATGAAATCAGTGCTACGATAATCTTACAGTCCTATTTGGAGTCGAAGAAATATATTTAATAAATAAAAACAGATTAAGAAAAATGATATTACCTATTTATGTGTATGGACAACCGGTGTTGCGTAAAGAAGCAGAGGATATTACCCCGGATTACCCTAATTTGAAAGAGTTGATAGCAAATATGTTTGAAACCATGAATCGTGCAGATGGTGTGGGTCTGGCTGCTCCGCAAATTGGTTTGCCTATTCGTGTCGTAACTATTGATCTGGATGTGATGTCTGATGAATTGCCCGAATTTAAGGATTTCCGTCGGGCTTATATAAATCCTCATATTTTAGAAGTGGGTGGAGAAGAAGTCAGCATGGAAGAAGGTTGTTTGAGTTTGCCAGGTATCCATGAAACGGTGAAACGTCCGGACCGTATTCATGTGACTTATTTGGATGAGGAGCTGAAAGAACATGACGAGTGGGTGGAAGGCTATTTGGCAAGGGTCATGCAGCATGAATTTGATCATTTGGACGGAAAAATGTTCATTGATCATTTGTCTGCATTACGCAAACAGATGATTAAAGGAAAGCTGGGGGCCATGTTGAAGGGCAAGGCGCGTTGTTCCTATAAGGTCAAGACTATAAAATGATAACTCCGCGATTTTGATTTATGCGCCACAGGTGGCGCATTTGTGGGGAAAACCGTATTTTTATAAATACAAAATGATAAAACGGATACTCTATACATTATTAATAATGTTCCCTGTACTAGCTTCGGCACAGATAAATACGGACAGGGTGATGGCGATAGGGCGTAATGCGCTTTATTTTGAGGATTATGTCCTTTCGATTCAATATTTTAATCAGGTGATTAATGCAAAGCCTTATTTGTCTGATCCTTATTTCTATAGAGGTCTGGCGAAGATAAATTTGGATGATTTTCAGGGGGCGGAGAGTGACTGTTCAGAAGCTATTGAGCGGAATCCGTTTGTGGTAAGTGCTTATCAGGTACGTGGATTGGCACGGATCCAACAGAATAATTTTGCGGGAGCTATAGAAGATTATACCAAGGCATTGGAGTTTGATCCTGAGAATATAGGGGTATGGCATAATATGGCCCTTTGCCGTATCAGGCAGGAAGATTATAAGGGGGCGAAGAATGATCTGGATAGCTGATCGCTATTTCCCCCCGATATACAAAGGCCTATTTGATGCGTGGTGAGGTGGATTTGAAGCAGAAGGATACTTTGGCTGCCGAAAAAGACTTTGGTAAGGCGATTGAAATAGACCGTTATGATGCAGATACATGGGCCAGCCGTGCTATCCTTCGTCTGCAGCAACAGAGATATAAAGATGCGGAAGCTGATTTTGATCATGCCATCCGTCTGTCCACCCGGAATTCAGGTGTCTATATCAATCGTGCTTTGGCCCGTTACCATCAGAATAACCTGAGAGGAGCGATGAGTGACTATGATATTGCATTGGATATTGATCCCAATAATTTCATCGGCCATTATAACCGGGGCTTATTACGTGCACAAGTAGGCGATGACAACCGGGCTATTCAAGACTTTAATTTTGTTATCGAAATGGAGCCCGACAATATGATGGCTATTTTCAACCGTGGTCTGTTATTGGATCAGACAGGAGATTATAAAGGGGCAATTAAAGATTATTCTACGGTGATAAATGAATATCCCAATTTTTTGCTGGGCTATCAGTACAGAGCGCAGGCACGTAGGAAAATAGGGGATGTAAAAGGTGCTGATGCAGATGAATTCAAAGTGTTGAAAGCACAACTGGATAAACAGAACGGAGTAGATCCTAATAAGCAGACTGCCGATAATACAGAGAATAATAAAACCCGTAAGAAGTCCGACAAAAACATGAACAACTATCGTAAGATTGTGGTTGCCGACAACGAAGAGGGAGAAGAAAAATATAAGAGTGACTATCGTGGACGCGTGCAGGATAAGAATGTGAATATTGTTCCCCAGCCTATGTTCGTGCTTACCTATTATGAAAAGCACGATGATGTGAAACGACAGGTCAACTATTATAAGTTCATTGAAACATTGAATAATCAGAAAGTACTTCCCGGTCGTCTGATTATAACTAATGAGGAAGCTCCTCTGACGGAAGAACAAGCTACAAAACATTTTGCATCCATTGACGAACAGACTGCTGCTATTGTGGCTGATCCGAATGATGTGAACAAACGTTTTGCACGTTCATTGGACTTTTATCTGGTGCAGGATTTTGCAAGTGCCATTGAAGATTTGAATCAGGCTATTATTATTGAGGGTAATTTCTTTCCGGTTTATTTCAATCGTGCTTTAATCCGTTATAAGCAGCTGGAATACCAGAAGATGGAAAAAGAGTATGATTTGAAAGCCAATCCGGGAGAGAAGAGTGCTGTGAAAGCTGCGGACTATGAAATGGTAAAGCGCGATTTGGACAAGGTGATTGAGCTGGCTCCGGATTTTGTCTATGCTTATTATAATAGAGGTAATGTGCTTTCTATCTTGAAAGACTATCGTGCGGCAATTGTTGATTATGACAGAGCCATCCAGTTGGATCCTAAATTTGCGGATGCTTATTTCAATCGCGGCTTGACACATATCTTCTTGGGTAACAACAGGCAAGGTATACAGGACCTGAGTAAAGCAGGTGAGTTGGGACTTTTCTCTGCTTACAATATAATCAAACGCTTTACGGAACGAAAAGAATAACATTTTTTTGCTAAAAAGAGGATAAGTCAAAAAGATTTCGTTATTTTTGCATCCTCAAGAAAGAAAATAAATAGAAGATTATGATAAAGATAACATTCCCCGACGGCTCTGTTCGCGAATATAACGAAGGAGTTACTGGTCTGCAGATTGCAGAAAGTATCAGTTCACGGCTGGCGCAAGATGTTTTAGCTTGTGGCGTGAACGGTGAAACGATTGATTTATCTCGCCCTATCAATGAAGATGCAACTTCGTTCTTTATAAATGGGAAGACGAACAGGGCAAACATGCTTTCTGGCACACTAGTGCCCACTTGCTGGCCGAAGCATTGCAAGAACTTTATCCAGGCATTCAGTTTGGTATCGGTCCGGCCATTGAAAACGGTTTTTACTATGATGTAGACCCGGGTGAAGCAATCATTAAGGAGGCAGATCTGCAGCTATTGAGGCCAAGATGGCCGAGTTGGCTGCAAAGAAAGAAATATTGGTGCGTCAGAGCATTGCTAAAGAGGATGCGTTGAAGAAATTCGGTGAAAGAGGTGAGACTTATAAATGTGAATTGATCTCCGAACTGGAGGATGGACACATCACCACTTATACACAAGGTGCGTTTACCGACCTTTGCCGTGGCCCCCACTTGACCTCTACTGCTCCTATCAAAGCTATCAAGCTGCTTTCTGTGGCCGGTGCTTATTGGAGAGGGCAGGAAGACCGTAAGCAGATGACACGTATTTATGGTATAACTTTCCCGAAGAAGAAAATGCTGGACGAATATCTGGTAATGCTGGAAGAAGCCAAGAAACGCGACCATCGTAAGATAGGTAAGGAAATGGATTTGTTCATGTTTACCGATATGGTGGGCAAGGGACTTCCCATGTGGTTACCGAAAGGTACTGCCTTGCGTATCCGTTTGCAAGATTTCTTGCGCCGTATCCAGGCCCGTTATGATTATCAGGAAGTAATGTGTCCGCCTATTGGCAACAAGAACCTGTATATCACTTCCGGACACTACGCCAAGTATGGTAAGGACTCGTTCCAGCCTATTCATACACCCGAAGAAGGGGAAGAATATTTCCTGAAACCGATGAACTGTCCTCATCACTGTATGATTTATAAGAATTCTCCACGTTCTTATAAAGACCTGCCGTTGCGTATCGCGGAATTCGGAACCGTATGCCGCTACGAACAGAGTGGTGAATTGCACGGACTGACCCGTGTGCGCAGTTTTACGCAAGATGATGCTCACTTGTTCTGTCGTCCCGACCAAGTGAAGGAAGAATTCCTTCGCGTGATGGATATCATTAACATTGTGTTCAAGTCTATGAATTTTGAGAATGTGGAAGCTCAGATTTCTCTTCGTGACAAGGTGAACCGTGAAAAGTACATTGGTAGTGATGAGAATTGGGAAAAAGCCGAACAAGCCATTATTGAAGCTTGCGAAGAAAAAGGCCTGACTGCGAAAGTGGAATATGGTGAAGCTGCATTCTATGGACCTAAATTGGACTTTATGGTGAAAGACGCTATCGGCCGTCGCTGGCAATTGGGAACAATTCAGGTAGACTACAACTTGCCCGAACGATTCCAGTTGGAATATATGGGTTCAGATAACCAAAAGCATCGTCCGGTAATGATTCACCGTGCACCTTTCGGATCAATGGAACGTTTTGTTGCCGTATTGATTGAGCACACTGCCGGTAAATTCCCGCTGTGGCTGACTCCTGATCAGGTAGCTATTCTGCCTATTTCTGAGAAATTCAATGAGTATGCGGAAAAAGTGAAAGCAGAACTGAGAAAATTCGATGTTCGTGCTATTGTGGATGACCGTAATGAAAAAATCGGCCGTAAGATTCGTGACAACGAAATGAAGCGTATTCCTTATATGTTGATTGTAGGTGAGAAAGAAGCTGAAAACGGTGAAGTTGCAGTCCGCAAGCAGGGCGAAGGCGACAAAGGAACTATGAAAATAGAAGAATTCGGAAAAAATATTGCCGAAGAAGTTTCTAATATGATAAATAAATGGTAACTTTGCAGCCGTTTGCAAAAGAGCACATTGTTAAACCTTTATGTATTCTTTTGCGTTAAGATAAAGAAATACTAATTAAAATAAGAAGAAACAAACAGGAACTAAAAGTTTTTTAATGAAGAATGACAGTTTAAAAGGGCAACACAGAATCAATGAACAGATTCGTGCCAAAGAAGTCCGCATAGTGGGCGACGATGTAGAACCGGCAGTTTATCCGATAGCTCAAGCTTTAAAAATGGCTGAGGATCATGAGGCTGACCTAGTTGAAATTTCACCCAATGCTGTTCCTCCAGTTTGTAGAATTATTGATTATTCTAAATTTCTTTATCAATTAAAGAAACGTCAAAAGGAACAAAAGGCTAAACAGGTAAAAGTAAACGTAAAAGAAATCCGTTTCGGACCTCAAACAGATGATCATGACTACAACTTCAAGTTGAAACATGCCATCGGATTCTTGCAGGACGGAGACAAGGTGAAAGCATATGTGTTCTTTAAAGGTCGTTCCATTCTTTTCAAAGAACAAGGCGAAGTATTATTGCTTCGTTTTGCGAATGACTTGGAAGAATATGCAAAAGTAGAGCAGATGCCCTTGTTGGAAGGTAAGAGAATGACTATTTCTTTGGCTCCGAAGAAAGCGGGCTCTCCGAAGAAGGCAGAAATGGATACTGCTAAAAAGGAAAATCCGAAAAAGGCAGTAGAAGCAAAAGAATAAAAAAAGAGTGCGTAACGCGCCGGTATAGTGCGTTACCACCATTTGAATAATAATTTAAAATTAAAAACAAGATGCCAAAGATCAAGACTAACTCCGGTTCTAAAAAAAGATTCGTTCTTACCGGAACAGGTAAAATCAAAAGAAAGCACGCTTTTCACAGTCATATTTTGACTAAGAAGACTAAAAAGCAGAAAAGAAACCTTGTACACTCAGGTCTAGTAGCTAATGCTAACTTGGATCAAGTTAAGGAATTGCTTTGCATGAAGTAATCTAAAAACAACGAAAGCGTAAACGTATTATTTAAAGTATTAACCGAATGTCTTTAGCTTGAAGTTCACCGTGTGAAACAGTGGCGCTAACATTCAAAAAGAATTAAAACTATGCCAAGATCAGTAAATCATGTTGCTTCTAGAGCAAGAAGAAAGAAAATTTTAGGTCTTACCAAAGGTTATTTTGGTGCAAGAAAGAATGTATGGACAGTAGCAAAAAACACTTGGGAAAAAGGTTTGACCTACGCATACCGTGACCGTAAGAACAAGAAACGTAACTTCCGCGCTTTGTGGATTCAGCGTATCAACGCTGCGGCTCGTCTGGAAGGAATGTCTTATTCTAAATTGATGGGTGCATTACACAAAGCTGGTATCGAAATCAACCGTAAGGTGTTAGCTGATTTAGCTATGAACCATCCGGAAGCATTCAAAGCAATTGTTGCTAAAGCAAAAGTAGCTTAATTCTTCTGTAAACGGTGATATAAAGATTTATTAAAAGAGCAATCTCTATGAGGTTGCTCTTTTTTATTGCGGATGCTTTGTGATGTTTCATTAAGAATTTGAAATAACAATAAGCAGAATTACAGAGAGTTATTTTCTTGCTTATTATTTTTAACAAACAAATCCTGCTATACTCTTGTTTATATCATAAAAAGGGCGTATATTTGTCATACGGAAAGAGATGAAAAGCGAGCCGCATTAGTTGGATTGGGAAACTCATCAAACTAATCTGAAAACCGAGACATAGCTTCATCTTCCAATGGCGGGCCACGCCTTCGGGTAGCATTTATGCCGGTGGATTACAAAGGAGGAGAGCACTCAAAACCTGTCATTCGGAGTTTCATCGCATCACTGGTGCGGCTTCATTATAAGGCGATGTTAATTCAAGAGATTAGCATCGCTTCTTTTTTATAAAAATAATACGGATATGATATTTTATTTTTCAGGTACAGGTAATTCAGCTTGGGTGGCAAGGCAGCTGGCGGAAGGACAGAATGAGGAATTGCTCTCCATAGCTGTGGAAATAGATAAGAATAAGGAGTATAAACTAAGAGAAGGAGAAAAAGTAGGTTTTGTCTTCCCTGTGTATGCATGGGGACTCCGGAGATTGTACTTCGTTTTATCCGTCGGTTGAAGATGACTAAGCCGGAATATCTTTTCTTTGTCTGTACTTGTGGAGATGATACGGGTCGGACTGCACAACTCTTTTCTTCTGCTGTTGCCCGGAAGGGATGGCGGTGTGCTGCCGGTTACTCGGTCACCATGCCGAATACTTATGTTTCTTTGCCAGGTTTTGATGTAGACGATGAAGATGTGGAAACCCAGAAAGTGCATAATGCTGTTGCCCGTGTACGCTTTATTAACGAGGAGATAGCATCAAGGGTTCAAACGAAACATTATAATTGCCATGAAGGTGCGCTTCCATTTACTAAATCCTATTTTTTGCGTCCGTTTTTCAATACTTTCCTGATGTCTCCTAAACCTTTTCATGCTACAGAGGCTTGTATTGCTTGTAAAAAATGTGAGAAAGCTTGTCCTGTGAATAATATAAAAGTGACGGATCGTCCTGTTTGGGGAGATAACTGTACCAATGCCTTGCTTGTTATCATATTTGTCCGGTTCATGCTGTGGAATATGGAAAAGTTACTGCGAAGAAAGGACAATACAAAGGACGGTTGTTGAGAGACTTATAGGTGCGAGAAATAGTCTGTATTGGTTTTATATTCCAAAGAAGAAGATTCTATACGTAGACATTAAGTTATCTATCCATTTGGAAGGTGTGTCGAAACCCTCATGAACTAAAAATCACCCTCGTTACAGAAGTTGAACTGCACCCTAAAAGTTGGACACAAAACTTTGGGAGTGCAGTTCATACAGTTGTAACGAGGGTGATTTCAATAAAAGGGAAGTATTCCCTTTTATTTTATCTTCCGCCGGTTTAACGCTTGTTGATAACGTCTTGCATTCGCTTGATGCTGGGCTGCTGTGACAGCGAAATTATGAGTGCCTGAGAAATCTTCTTTGGCACACATATAAATATAATTATGCTGTGTATAGTTCAGTACGCTTTCCAATCCTTGGATGGATGGGATTCGGATAGGTCCCGGAGGCAAACCTGCATACTTGTAGGTATTATAAGGAGAGTCCACTTCCAGATGTTTGAAAAGAATGCGTTTCAATCCGAATTCCTGCAAACCAAATTTTACCGTCGGGTCTGCTTGCAACAACATCCCCTTATTCAATCTGTTGATGTAAAGTCCTGCGACCATGGGCTTTTCAGGACCATTGGCCGTTTCTTCCTCCACGATAGAGGCCAGAGTAGATACTTCTTCAGGAGTAAGTCCGATACGTTGAGCCTTTTTCAACCTTTCATCATTCCAAAAGGCGGCATGTTCTTTTTGCATCCGTTTCATAAAAGCGTCAGCACTCATATTCCAATACACCTCGTAAGTGTTAGGAATAAAAAGGGAAGGGAGTGTCTCTTGGGTATATCCCATTTGTGCACAGTAAGCACTGTCGGAAATTAATTTGGCAATATCCAGAGAATCAATCATGAGCTGGCGTGAAACGGCCCGCACTAATCTGTCCACGGTGCGTACACTGGGTACAGTCAGATTAATGGGAGTCTGATATCCCATAGAAAGACGCCGGAAGAGATAGCGCATATTGTCTGAAGGATTGAGTGCGTAACGCCCTGTCCGTATATTGTCGCCATACTTCCCTTTTTCTGCCAGATATTGAAAACCGAACATACTTTTAGGATGTCCGTTCCGGATTATTTTATGGTACACAGAATCCAGGTTATCATCTCTGTCTATATAAATATAGGTAGTCTTTGTAAGTTGGAGCTGCTTGGCAAAGAAATAGTAATATATACTTCCTGCGCCACCTGCTCCCACTAGGATAATTATAAGAATAACTATCCATACAATAGTACGTTTCTTTTTATTCATTTTAGTCTATCGGGCTTTTTTGTATGCAAATATAGGCAAATATCCCTTTCTTTTCTACTTTTGACGATTTTGTACCCCTAAAAATACAATTTTGTCCACTATCCGGTTGATGTAAAATGTGTAAATTTGACCAAACAAAAAACGAGAACGCAAAATAGTATATTAATTATTTTATTTTTAATCATGAAAAATGCACTTATGGGCTTGGCATTGTTCGCTGCAATGCCGGTATTTGCTCAACAAAAAGCGACTATCAATGTACATCCCGAGCAAGGGAAAGAAATCATCAGTAAACATATTTATGGACAATTTGCAGAGCATCTGGGAACTTGTATCTATGGAGGTTTGTGGGTAGGTGAAGATTCTAAAATTCCCAATACCCAAGGCTATCGTAATGATGTGCTTCAGGCTTTGAAGGACTTGAAAGTGCCGGTGCTTCGTTGGCCGGGGGGGTGTTTTGCCGATGAATATCATTGGATGGATGGTATCGGCCCGAAAGAGAATCGTCCCCGGATGGTCAATAATAACTGGGGAGGTACAGTAGAAGATAATAGTTTCGGAACACATGAATTTCTGAACTTGTGTGAGCTGATAGGTTGTGAGCCTTATATCAGTGGTAATGTAGGAAGCGGAAGTGTGGAAGAAATGGCGAAATGGGTGGAATACATGACTTCTGAACAAGGTAGCCCGATGGCGAAACTGCGTAAGGAGAACGGTCGTGAAAAACCATGGAAAGTGAAATTCTTTGGGGTAGGTAATGAAAGCTGGGGATGCGGAGGCAGTATGCGTCCTGAATATTATGCAGACTTGTATCGCCGTTATTCTACCTATTGTCGTAATTATGATGCAATCATTTATTCAAAATAGCCAGTGGTGCCAGTGATTATGACTATAATTGGACCGAAGTGCTGATGAAAAATGTGGGCCATCGCATGGCAGGTCTTTCTCTTCATTATTATACAGTGACCGGATGGAGTGGAAGCAAAGGTTCGGCTACCGAGTTCACTAATGATGATTATTATTGGACTATGGCAAATGCCTGGAAATAGAACCGGTATTGAAGAAGCATATCGCTATTATGGATAAATACGATCCGAAAAAACAAATCGGCCTGATGGTAGACGAGTGGGGAACCTGGTGGGATGAAGAACCGGGAACGGTCCGCGGACATTTGTATCAGCAAAATACGTTGCGTGATGCTTTCGTGGCTTCTTTAACTTTGGATGTTTTCCATAAATATACGGATCGTATCAAGATGACGAACATTGCCCAGATTGCCAATGTGCTTCAATCTATGATTCTGACCAAGGAAGACAAGATGGTTTTGACACCGACCTATCATGTCTTTGAAATGTATAAAGTGCATCAAGATGCTACTTATCTTCCTTTGGAACTGAACTGTGAACGCAAGGTGGTACGTGACGACCGCATTGTTCCGATGGTAAGTGCTACCGCTTCACGGGATGCAAACGGTTTTATTCATATTTCCTTGTCTAATGTGGATTTGCAGGAATCGCAGGAAATAGAGTTGAATCTGGGTGAGGTGAAAGCTAAGAGTGTTACCGGCCGTATTTTGACCGCTAATAATATAGGTGATTACAATAGTTTCGAGAAACCGAGTGTGGTTGCCCCGAAAGAATTTACCGGAGCCAAGGTTAATAAGGGAAGCTTGAAAGTGACTCTTCCTGCCAAGTCTATCGTGGTGTTGGAAGTGAAATAAATCACGTACGTACGTGTAGCCCTTCACATACGTCAGTGTAGGGCTATGCATACGTATATATTGCGCCACACGTACGTATGTGATGGGTTACGGTAATTCTTGTACCCTCTCTGCTTCAATTCTGTTTTCTACCTCATCCGGCAGGGCAGGGAAGAAATCTATATTCGTTCTTTTCTCTACGCTGTCCACTGTTACTATATATTTCTTCAGCGGCTTATGTCCGGCGCTGTTGGGGAAGATAAATCCTATGGCTTGCGGATTTTTCTTATCATTTATCAATATGACTTTATAGAAAGCATGGGGGACTGCCACTTTGTTGTTGCCGATTCGTTTGGGGCGTTTAGTATCATATATGGGGCCGCAGGCAATGTACACTGCTCCATATTTTTTTGCCCATTGGCGTGACTTTTCCTCCAGGTCATTCCAGTCACCGCGGTTCAGATTAGGGTTTTGCGGACAAATGTTGCTCATATAAAAAGATTCTTTCATGGCTGGTTTGCTCCATTTCATATCGGCGGCAGGGGCCATGTGTCCCCGGTCGTATCCTGATTTTGTATAATCTCCCGTATATGCTTTGGCTCCACGTATGTCCGGGTCGGGCAAGAATTTGTCTGTTCGCCCTTCTTTTCCTTTTGTTTCTTTTTTAGTAAGCTCCCATGCTACCCATTGTGGAGTTTTGTAATCGGCATTATAAGATAGGGTATATCCTTTACGTTTCAATATCTGTCCGCCTGTGCCCGATTGCATCGTCGGGATTTCCAATGTACCGCCATGTTGAGTCGGAATACGTATTTCGGGCTTTTCTTCATTGTTTTCGATAGCGGGGATATTTTCAAGCAGCTTCCCGTCAAACAACTGATATTTATAGGCCAAAAGTCCCAGTAATATTAAAATAATGACGATTCTTAGGGGACTGTTCGCTTGTTTCTTTTTCTTTGCGCTCATATTTGTTCTGTTTTAGGGATGCAAAGATAGAATAAAATATAAAAATACATTATCTTTGCCTATGATATAGCTGTAAATTTTAATAATACTGACATGCTATCCTAACTAATCAAACCTATTATATATGAAAAAAGAACCGATTATCGTTAGCGTTCCTGGGTTTGCTGATTGCAGCTTCCCCTTTACGGGCACAGGATACGCCGCAGACTGAAACAGCCGAGCAAAAGGACAAAAGAATGGAATGGTTTTCACAAGCCAAGTTGGGTATTTTTATCCATTGGGGGATTTATTCTGTTAGAGGAGTGTCCGAAAGCTGGTCCTTCTTTAACAACTACCTGCCCTACGATGAATACATGGAGCAGGAAAAAGGTTTCACAGCCTCCAAGTATGATCCGAAAAACTGGGTGGATCTGATCAAAGAGAGTGGGGCCAAATACACAGTGATAACCACCAAGCACCATGACGGAGTTGCGTTATGGGATACCAAAGTAGGAGATATCAGCGTCGTGAAAAGCACTCCGGCAAAACGTGACCTTATCGCTCCCTTTGTAAAGGAAGTGAGAAAACAAGGATTGAAGCTTGGTTTCTATTATTCTTTATTGGACTGGTCGCATCCTGATTATCCCAACAAAACCCGTACGGAAGTACGTTATAAAAATGATCCTGAACGTTGGGCCCGATTCAACAAGTTCAATTTCGGACAATTGGCGGAGCTGAACAAGACCTGGAAACCGGATCTGTATTGGTTTGACGGAGATTGGGAGCAAAGTTCGGAAGCATGGAATTCCAAAGGAATTGTAGATTTGCTTCGTTCGGATAATAAAAATGTGATTATCAACTCGCGTATACAGGGGTATGGTGACTATGCCACTCCCGAACAAGGAGTGCCGGTGGTGCGTCCCGAAGATAAATATTGGGAACTTTGTATGACCATGAATGATTCATGGGGATATCAGCATACAGACAGCAACTATAAATCACCCTATATCCTGCTTCGTACATTTGTAGACTGCCTGAGCATGGGTGGTAATCTTTTATTGGATATCGGTCCCAAAGAGGACGGTTCCATTCCTGAAGAACAGATCGCTGTGTTGAAGGAGTTCGGCCGATGGACCAAGAAGCATAAAGAAGCTATTTATGAAACTCGCGCAGGTATTCCTACCGAGCATTTCCAGGGATATACCACACTGAATAAGGCGGGGGATATTCTGTATTTATACCTCCCTTACAAACCTAACGGTCCGGTGGAAGTAAAAGCTGATGAACAAAGTGAACCGTATATGGGTGGTTGGTAACGGAGCTATGTTGAATTACAAGGTCTACAATAAAAATTATTGGAATTCAGTGCCGGGTAATCTCTACATTGATGTACCCCAACAGGTGCAGGATGAGCAGATTACCGTGCTGGCCGTGTTGCTGGATGGACCGATCAAACTCTATCGTGGAGTGGGACAAGTGCAAGATAATAACTAATCTGAATCAGAAAAATAGATGAAGAAACTTATTTATACCCTGTTGCTTCTGCTGGTTACTTTTCCGGCAATGGCACAAAGCCTTTTTGAACAATATGAACGTTTTCTGACCGAACCGCGTACTTATGTATGTTATCGTCCGGATGGAAAGTTGAAAATAGATGGTAAACTGAATGAAAGTTCCTGGAAGAAGGCGGCGCCTACCGCCCCGTTTGTAGATATAAGCGGCGAAGGATTCCCGACTCCCAAATATGAAACTATAGCCAAGATGCTGTGGGATGATGAATATTTATATGTAGGAGCTGTTCTTCAAGAAGAGGATATCAAGGCACGTCTTACCCAGCGTGATACCATCATCTATTATGACAATGACTTTGAAGTATTTATCGATCCGGATAGCGACGGACACAATTATTTTGAAATAGAAACCAATGCGCGTGGCGTGATTTTCGATCTGATGCTGGACAAACCTTATCGTTCGGGTGGAAATTTCATGGTACAATGGGACTGCCCCGGATTGAAGACTGCCATCCATTGCGAAGGTACACTGAATAAATCAAAAGATAAAGATAAGTATTGGAGTGTGGAAATGGCCATTCCTCATCAGGCGCTGACCATGAACTTTAACAATCCGTTGAAGGCTGGCAATACCTGGCGCATCAACTTTTCGCGTGTACAGTGGCTGAAGGAGAAAGGACCCGAGGAAAATTGGGTATGGACTCCTACCGGAAGAATCGATATGCACATGCCCGACCGTTGGGGATATCTTTATTTCGTAGACAAGAAAGTGGGAACCTCGCAAGATGAGTTGGTTTACCCGTACAATCAGGCTATCTATAAACTGCTATGGGCTATGTTCTACGCACAACAGGATAATTATAGTAAACAACATAATTATCTGCGTGCCACAGAACAATTCTTTTTGACTGATAAAGAGTTGAAAGATCTTCCGGCTGATGCCCGGATTGCGGTGGAAGCGACTCAGAACACGTATCAGATAGCTATAACCAATCCTGCTGAAGGAGTTCGTTATGTGATCAATAATGAAGGACGTTTCCGGACAGAAAAGATACCTGCCCGTGAAGTTAAAAACTGGTTGTGGATGCGTCTGAATAACCGTTCGGATGCCGAATGGCAAAAGTGGTTTGCGTTGTTGAAAGAATGTGGTATTTCGGGTGTCATGTTCGAGGGATACAATGAGAATATTTACCGCCTCTGCAAAGAAGCCGGATTGGAGGCGCATTATTGGAAATGGACGATGAACCGCAGGGAACTGCTGGACAAGCATCCCGACTGGTATGCTGTGAACCGTAAAGGCGAGTCTTGTCACGACAAACCTGCCTACGTGGATTATTATCGCTTCTTGTGCCCTAATCACCAAGGTGTGGCCGAATATCTGGCAGAAGACTATGTAAAGGAAGCCCATAAGCCTTATGTGGATGGTGTTCATCTGGATTATGTCCGTATGCCGGATGTAATCTTGCCTGTCAGCTTATGGAAAAACTATGGTATCGAGCAGAAAGAAGAGTTGCCGGAATATGACTATTGTTATTGTGATGTATGCGTGAATTGTTTAAAGCTAAAACAGGACAGGATCCGTTGGAATTAAAGTATCCGATGGAAAACCAGAGTTGGATTAATTTCCGTCTGGATGCCATCACTCGTGTGGTGGATGCCATCACTAAAGCAGTGAAAACGGATCATAAAGCTATTTCTGCCGCCGTGTTCCCGGGACCGTCCATGCTCGTAAGATGGTACGCCAAGATTGGGGAGAATGGACGCTGGATGCTTATTATCCGATGATTTATAATAAATTCTATTATGAAGGTCCTGAATGGATCGGGCGTTCAGTAAAGGAAAGCGTTGAAACGGTGAATGGTCGTGCCAAGATATATGCCGGACTGATGTTTGGTGATATTAAGGACAATTTTGAAGAGGCGCTGGATGAAGCATACAATAACGGGGCATCCGGTGTATCCTTCTTTGATGGTCCGGATGAAGAATATTTGCATAAATTCAAAGCTTATTTGGATAAGAGAGGATTTGTGGTGAAGTAACTCCGTACTGTTAGATCCTTATATTAGAGAAATAAATCTCTTTTTAGCGGTCACTTTCGATTTTTATCGTAAGTGGCCGCTTTTGCGTTTTATCATTTGTTCTTTTAATGAGTGCGGAAAAGGAATTTATGTGTTCCTTTTTGGTCTTTCTTGGATCTATCTTGAAAATGAATCTGTTAGAATAAAAAAAATGGAGTTCTCTTAGTAAGAGAACCCCATTCCGCTGCAAATGTAGCTATAATAATCCAAATACGGAAATCTTTTATTCAGGAATCAGTCTCTGATAAGGATTCTTATAATATTTGTTTGCAAATTATCCATCTCTGATTATGTGTAAATATCTTATTGTCAGTAGTATTAGTGTCTTTTGGGTTCTCTTACTAAGAGAACAGACATACATAAAAAGTAATGTTTTGATGGTAACAGAAAATAGTATGGAGCTTGAAAATCAAGCGTTCCTTTCAAATCAAGACATAACGGGCGAAGCGCCTAAGTTACTGCTCTGCAGTTCAATCGCTTCCGGCTCAGACCTGGGGTCAAATGAAGGAATCACGCCAATGGCGGGAATAGGAAAAGAACACCCTGAACTCAGCTGGTATTATCTGTATCTTTCCAACAAAGAACTGAAACGCTATATCAGTGTTTTCAGTGGCAGGAAAGCTGTTCGGCTTCGTACACCATCAGGTACCGTAGAAGAGAGATTTTTTTGCTTCAAGGTGTTTTCTTACACTGCCACCGATCATAGGAAACGTTTCGAGCAATGTGCTTATACCAAAGAGGAATATACCGCTCGCCGTGACTCTGCCCGGGTGGTGAAAGAGGCTTTTGCTACCGGCTCCACTCAGAAACTGAATACGTTGACGAACGAGAAAGGGATTGAAGGCAACGGTTGGCTGTTTGTATGTGCTCCCTTGGGGCAGTTGGAATGTATTCTGTCTGCCATGCTTCCCCGCCAGTATCTGGTGACGGACTATAACACACACCGTGCGGCGGTAATTCCTCAACGTCAGATGGAGGAATTTATCTATCTGTATGAATCCATGCCTTACAATATCGAGCTGATGAACCGGCCTTTGGAGGACTATCTTCAGAAAAAGCAACGAATCCGTATTACCGGTGGTGTCTTTCGGGGGAAAGAGGGATGTATCATGCGTTTGCACCGCAATACAAGGCTGGTATTCGCTTTTGGCAATATGACGGTGGCAGTGAGCTATCTTCATGCGTTTCCGTTTGAAAAAATTGATTAGTTTAATTAAAGCCATCCATATATTCCTTGCAGGACGATGGATGGCAGATAAGACTACAGACGCAACTAAGGTTGCAAGTCTATATATTCAGCTGTGACATGGAAACATGGACAGGCTTTTTGCGGATTCAAGTCATGATGGCCTACAATCAGTGCCTTGGGATAACGTTGATGCAGTTGTTCAATCAGTTTTCTCAGCGTAGCCTTTTGTGCTTCCGTCCGGGTGTCTTTCGGCGTTGTTCCGCCATCATCCAGTCCGCCTATGTAGCATATACCTATACTGTGACTGTTGTGGTTCTTGCAATGTGCTCCAACCAATCTTCCGGCGTCCGGCTTCTATCGTTCCGTCTGTAGGAATCACATAGTGGTAACCACAGCACTTCCAGCCCAATGAACGATGGTAGCGGTCAATGTCCTCCGCTCGCAAGGCACTGCCCGCCTTGTTGGCAGAGCAGTGCACGATAATCAACGAAACCGTTCTCATAAGCCGCTTCCAAGCGCTCCTCCGGCAGCGCCTGTAATGAGCAGTTCAATGATGCGGACGATGTACAGCAGTACATTTTTCCAGTTCTTTTTCATACGCTTTGTCTTTAAATAGATGAATAATATAAGTTCCATGACATTAAAAGATTCGTGGAGTCATTTTATATTCCATATCTGCAAATGTCTCCTTGAGTTTGCGACACGGGGCAAACACGATGTGCGCGCCTTGATGTTTTTCTTGGAGAACAAAGCCTCCGAAGCGGCTCCTTCGCATTTCAGGGAGACACTGAATGTTCCGAGGCCGTCCAGGGTGACTCGGTCGCCTTGGGCAAGATGTTCGGACAGGCGGTTGAAGACTTCCTCCAGCACCGCTTCCATCATGCCGTGTGGGAAAAAGCGGAGATGTTCCGTCACTTTCTTTACGAGTTTCTTATGCGAAACCGTTTCGTTGGGCACACACTTTGCGTATGCTTTCTTGGGCATCGTCCTGTCGGACGCATTTCCCATCGAGAAAATGTGGTATTTTATCATAATGACGGATTGTTTTCATTCGTGGAAGCCGGGGTCTTTCCTTTGGCGGCATCCAAGTCGACTGTGCCTTTACCGGCCTTTTCGGCCTTCAGGGTGGCGGCTTGGGCTATGCGGCTTGCTACGGGATTGAAAGCGGCGCGGGAACGAAGATTTTGGAAGTCTTCTCCCGGCGTGAACACAATGTTGACGGCGGTGATGTTGCTTTCTGTAAATTTCTTCAGGTCTTCCGCACCTTCCGAGCCTATAGAAATCCAGAAATTACCTAATTCTGCCAGTTGTACTTTTTTGCCCTCCAGAAGCATTTCTACAAGGCACTCGCACATATCGGCTATTACACCTTTTACCGTTCCGCGAGTGAATACGCCATTGTGGTCAGCAATGTGTTTGACAAACTGGCTGAATGGCATGATTTCAGAAACTTGAGCTTTTGCATACGCTTTTTGGGCGGCATCGATATCCATCGGGTTGCCCATCATAAATACACTGTAATCAATCATAATAAAATAAAGTTTAAAAGTTTTGTGTTTCCGGGATGTTCGTTCATCCTTCCGACACGACAAAATTAATGCGGGGAAATACCGTAAAAAAATCTATTTATTATCGTTTACTAACTGTTGACTGCCGTTCACTAGCTATTGACTGACCGTTAACTACCCGTTGACGAATCATTCAAACAATAAGCTTATGGATAGTGAGACACACTTCAGCATCGTCTTCAACATTTATGGAGGCAGCAACCAGATTCTTCCCAATGCTACTTCCGCCACACAGAATTATTATGGTGATGAGGCGGAACTAGAGAAGGATGATGTAAGCAAGGAGAAGGAACCTGCTTTATCTCCCGAGGCTATGCGCCTTTTCTCTTATATAAATAAGGTGGAGGATTTACGTATCTATCTGGTACAGATAGCAGAATGTACCAATGCGGTGGAACTGGCCAGGGTTATAGTTAAGATGGGCGAACGGGAACCGAAGATTACTTCGGAAGAGATGGTGAAGGAGCGTTTTATCTCGTTGTTTTTTCCTCTCACACCTTTGTTCGTATCGGGCAAGACTGTCAGTAATATCCGTGCGCGTATCAATAACGCTTGGGCAAGACGACCGAGAAAGCGGTTATGACCGGAGGTGAAAAACCGGTGATAAGTGTGGAAAAAAGTAAGATATGTTCGTGGGCAAAGTAAATTCACTTACTTTGCGATTTAAGTCCACTTACTTTGCTCGGGAATATATCTTACTTTTTCGTTAAATAAATATTAAAAGATAATCCAATTTGACCCAATTTATAAGGAAACTGCTTTAATGCGGTTTTCTTTATAGGATGTGTCAAAATGAGATGCTAATCCTAATAAATCCATGTTTAATTTACAGCAATTCATTGCAGACCATGTGATTTGTCGTCCGACAAGTATGTTTGCAGCAGATATTGAAGCTAATAAAGAAACGCTTCAAGCAGAAATAAGGAATAAAAGTGTATGCGTCATAGGAGGTGCCGGTTCCATCGGTTCTTCTTTCATTAAAGCAGTCTTGCCGTTCAAGCCCTCCAAACTGATTGTAATAGACCTGAACGAGAACGGATTGGCAGAACTGACACGTGACCTGCGTTCCACATACGGCATGTATGTACCTGCGGAATATCGGGCATATACCTTGAACTTTGCCGATCCTATCTTTGAAAGGATCTTCCGTGAGGAGAAAGGCTTTGACATTGTGGCGAATTTTTCGGCTCACAAGCATGTCCGTAGTGAGAAGGACAAATATTCGGTACAGGCACTCATTGAAAACAATGATATCAAGGCAAAAAGATTCCTTGACCTGTTGGCCGTTTACCCGCCTAGGCATTTCTTCTGTGTTTCCACTGACAAGGCCGCCAATCCGGTGAACATTATGGGAGCTAGTAAGCGCATCATGGAAGATATGATCATGGCTTATTCTTCCAAGTTCAAGGTGACCACCGCCCGTTTTGCCAATGTGGCTTTTTCCAACGGTTCTTTGCCGGATGGCTGGATACAGCGTGTCATGAAAAAGCAGCCGTTGGCTGCACCCAATGATGTGAAACGCTACTTTGTTTCTCCAGAGGAAAGCGGACAGATATGTATGCTGGCATGCATACTGGGTAAGAACGGTGAAATTTTCTTCCCCAAGTTGGGTGAAAAACAAATGCTCACTTTTTCCTCCATTTGTGATGAGTATGTAAAAGTGGTCGGTTGCAAAAAGAAAGAGTTTGCAACGGATGAGGAGGCTAAGAAATTTGCCTCAGACATGACTTTTGATAATAAGGATTATCCTGTGGTGTATTTCAAAAGTGATACGACAGGTGAGAAGGCATACGAGGAGTTCTATGTTTCTGGTGAGAAAATTAATATGGATCGTTTTTGCAGCTTGGGGGTGATTGAGGAAGTGGTGAAACGGCCGATGACTGAGATAGATGCATTCTTTACTGAAATGGAGAATATATTTGCCGAACCGGATTTTACCAAAGAAGAGGTGGTTATGGCGATAAAGCGTTTCATCCCCAACTTTGAACATGAGGAAAAGGGGAAGAATCTGGATCAGAAAATGTAATTAAAACGATATACAGCTATGAATAACAACGCTGAAATCTGTGAATTCATTCACCATCTTTTTGGAACACAAGATTTTGTTCCTCTGAGTGCTCCCAAGTTTATCGGAAACGAGAAAAAATACCTCAACGAATGTATTGATACGACTTTCGTGTCAAGTGTCGGTGCTTTTGTTGACCGCTTTGAGCACGATATGGCTGTGTACACCGGTGCCAAGCGTGCCGTAGTCTGTGTGAGTGGGACCAATGCCCTTCACATGGCCATGTTGCTTGTAGGTGTAGAACGCGATGATGAAGTACTCACCCAAGCTCTGACCTTCATCGCTACTTGCAATGCTGTCAGTTATATCGGAGCATATCCTGTTTTTATTGATGTGGACAAAGAAACGATGGGACTTTCGCCCCGAGCTGTCAAGGCATGGCTGGAGAGGAATGCTGAACTGAAAGAAGGAGTTTGCTATAACAAGCGTACCGGTCGTCGTGTAAAAGCTTGTATTCCTATGCACACTTTCGGCCATCCCGTAAAAATAGATGAACTGGCGGATATCTGCGTGAGTGGCATATCGAATTGGTTGAAGACGCAGCCGAAAGTATCGGCAGTTTTTATAAAGGTCGTCATACCGGTACATTCGGAAAGGTGGGTGCTATTAGCTTTAATGGAAACAAAACCATCACTACAGGTGGTGGAGGCATGTTGCTTTTCCAGGATGAAGAACTGGGCGCATACGCCAAGCACCTTACTACCCAGGCTAAGATACCTCATCGTTGGGAGTTTCGTCATGACCATATTGGTTATAATTACCGGATGCCGAATATCAATGCCGCTCTAGGTTGTGCCCAGTTGGAGAATCTAGACCGCTATGTGGCAGATAAGCGTGAGACAGCCGCTCGTTATGTTGAGTTTTTCAAGGGTAAGGAAGATATTACTTTCTTTACTGAACCTGCTGATTGCAAATCGAATTATTGGCTCAATGCGGTGGTACTAAAGGATAAGGCAGCTCAACTTGAATTCTTGGAATACACCAACGACCATGGTGTAATGACCCGCCCCGTTTGGGAGCTGATGAATCGATTGCCTATGTTCGAGCATTGCGAGACGGACGGGCTGGGTAATACCGAGTGGCTGGCTGACCGGGTGGTTAATATTCCAAGTTCAGTAAGATTGTAGCAGAATAATGAAACGACCTTTGATTTTAGTCGGTGGTGGCGGTCATTGCAAGTCAGTGATAGAGGCTGCCGAAAGTGCAGGCTGCTTTATAAAGGGAATTTTAGATATTCCTTCACAGGTTGGTGAAAAAGTTCTGGGCTATACTATTATCGGTACGGACAATGACATACCTTCTTTTGTGTCGGAATGTGATTTCATTGTCACCTTGGGATTCATTAAAAATCCGGGGATTCGATTTTCTCTTCATAAAAATATAGAGATGGCCGGCGGTCATCTGGCTACTGTTGTAGCTTCTACAGCCCATGTGTCCAAATATGCGGAACTGGGTGCGGGTACAGTTGTACTACATCAGGCTTGTGTCAATGCGGGCGCTAATATTGGCAAAGGCTGTATCATCAATACATTTGCCAATATTGAACACGATGCCGTAATTGGTGACTATTGTCATGTATCTACCGGAGCGATTGTAAATGGTGATTGCAAGGTGGGAGAGTGTACTTTCATAGGCAGCCAGAGTGTGATGGTAAATGCAACGACAGTACCTTCAAATTGCATATTTGCAGCCGGAAGTATGATACGTAAATCTTTAAAACAATCAGGTGTCTATGCGGGAAATCCCGCTATACTCATGAAAAAAATCTCATGAAGCATACACTTATAATAGCCGAAGCCGGAGTCAATCACAATGGTTCTATGGAACTGGCAAGAAAGTTGATTGACGTTGCTGCCGATGCGGGGGTTGATTATGTGAAATTTCAGACTTTTAAGGCGGAGAACCTTGTCACCAAGACCGCCATGCAAGCTGAATACCAGCAACGCAATATGGGTAATGATGACAATTCTCAATATAATATGCTCAAAAAGCTCGAACTTTCGCACGAACAGCATGTGGAACTCATAGGCTATTGCCGTGAGAAAGGCGTGAAGTTTCTCTCCACTGCCTTCGATTTTGAGAGCATAGATTATTTAGCTTCTCTTCATTTGGGTTTATGGAAGGTTCCTTCGGGTGAAATTACTAACTATCCATATCTAAAGAAAATAGCGGATTATCAAGAACCAGTTATCATTTCCACGGGAATGAGCACTATGGAAGAAATACAAGCAGCCATAAAGGTGTTGACAGATAACGGTCTGCGGAAGGAACAAATATCTGTACTTCATTGCAATACCGAATATCCCACGCCAATGGTAGATGTTAATCTCTCCGCAATGAATGAAATGTGTCGACAGTTTGGTGTAGTGATAGGGTATTCCGACCACACGCAAGGCATAGAAGTGCCCATTGCGGCTGTCGCTATGGGAGCCGAGATAATAGAGAAGCATTTTACACTCGACCGTTCTCTTCCCGGACCGACCATAAGGCATCATTAGAACCTGATGAATTAAAAGCATGGTAACTGCTATTCGTAATATTGAGCAGGCTATCGGCACGGGGCATAAAACCGTCTCCGCTTCCGAACGTAAGAACAAAGCCGTTGCACGCAAGAGCATCGTGGCTGCCCGAGACATTGAGAAAGGTGAGTTGTTCACCGAAGAGAACCTTACGGTGAAACGTCCGGGTAGTGGTATAAATCCTATGCGATGGCCGGAAATAATAGGCAAGATAGCTGTTCGTGACTTCAATGAAGATGAATTGATAGAGATATGAGAAAAATTTGCGTAGCCACCGGTACTCGTGCCGAGTACGGATTACTCAGCAGGTTGATGCGTTTAATTGATGAGTCAGCAGATTGTCAGCTTCAAGTCATTGCTACCAATATGCATTTGCTTCCTGAATATGGAAATACCTATCAGGAGATAGAACGTGACGGTTTCCATATTGATACTAAAGTACCTATGATAAAGTTGTCTGATGACGCTTATGGGGTGATTAATTCCATGGCAGAAGAGATGAAAGGCATGAATGAAGCACTTCTCCAGCTCCATCCCGATATGGTGGTAATCTTGGGAGACAGATATGAAATGCTGGTAACGGCTACCGTTGCCATGTTGCAACGGATTCCCATAGCACATCTTCATGGTGGGGAAATCAGTGAAGGAGCCGTAGACGATAGCATTCGTCATGCCATTACAAAAATGAGTTCTCTTCATTTTACATCCACTGAAGATTATCGTCATCGTGTAATCCAATTAGGTGAGCAGCCGGATAGAGTATTCTATGTGGGAGCTATCGGAGTGGAAAACCTGAAGATAATCCCTTTGTTGAGCAAACGGGAATTAGAAGATTCATTGAGCTTCACTTTCGATAGAGAAACCATTTTGGTAACCTATCATCCGATCACTTTGGGCAATCGTTCTTCCAAAGATGAAATCGATGATTTTCTCAGTGCATTGGATGCTTTTCCGGGATTGAAGGTATTGTTTACTATGCCTAATTCCGACCAAGGTGGTGATATCATCCGTCAAGCAATAGATACTTATTGTTCGATGCACCCCAATCGTTGCAAGTGCTATTCCTCTTTAGGCTTGAAACGCTATCTCTCTGTCTTACAATATGTAGAGGCTGTGGTGGGCAATTCATCCAGTGGAATATTGGAAGTGCCCTCAACACATATTCCTACACTCAATATCGGCGATCGACAGAAAGGACGTATTCATGGAGATTCGGTATACAATTGTGCAAGTGATAAAGAGTCTGTCATAAAGGGTCTTGCCATGGTGCTTTCTTCATCATTTAAAGAAATCGCTTTGAAAGCTTCCAATCCTTACGAAAAAGAGAATACGGCACAATCAGTTTTCGACGTGATTTCTACATATCCGCTTGATGAACTGAAACATAAATCATTCTATAATTTATAGAAGTATGAATATGCTCATTACCATTTGTGCCCGTGGAGGTTCCAAAGGAATCCCCGGCAAGAATATCAAACCCCTTTGCGGTAAACCGCTGATAGGGTATACTATTGATGTTGCCAAGCGATTTGCTGCCGAAACAGGCAATACTGTCATAGCACTCTCTACTGATCTGACGAAATTATTCACGTTGCCGCAGAATGTGGTCTGCAATCGGATTATAAGCGTTCCGATTACCTGGCAAATGATACCTGTGGCAAGATTGATGCCATCAAGGATATCGTGCTTTATTCAGAAAAGAACCAAGGAATTACCTTCGATTATATATTGGACTTGGATGTGACTTCACCGCTCCGGACATTGGAGGACTTGAAAGAGGCGTTTAACCTGATACAGTCTGATGAAAAGGCGGTGAATCTTTTCTCGGTAAGTGAACCGGGCAGAAATCCTTATTTCAATCAGGTGGAGCAGAAAGAAAATGGTTATTACGCGCAAGTGAAAGCGTTGGACATCAATGTGCTTTCACGTCAGGCTGCTCCAAAAGTTTACGATATGAATGCTTCGTTTTATTTTTATAAGCGTTGTTTTTTTGACTTGGGTTACAAAGGTGCCATTACAGACCGTTCATTAATCTATCTGATGAATCATACCTGTTTCGATCTCGACCATCCCATTGATTTCGAAATGATTTCTTTTTTACTGGAAAATAACAAACTTGATTTCACTCTATGAGAGTCTTGGTTGTAGGATTGGGTTCTATTGCAAAAAAGCACATTGCTGCCCTTTATCAGATAGACCCTTCTGTTGAACTTTTTGCCTTGCGTTCTAATAAGGAGGCGAAATCCTGGAACGGAATCACTTCATTATATGATTGGAACGAGCTGAATGCATATCAGTTTGATTTTGCCATTATCTCCAATCCTACTTCAGAGCATATCCCTGCCATTCGTCAATTGTTGCCCTACCGGATACCGCTTTTTATAGAAAAACCACTTCAATCAGAAATAGTGCAGGACTGTTTAATATCCGAGGTGAAAGAGGCAGGGATCATTACCTATATAGGTTGTAACTTACGCTTTCATGAGTGCTTATTACAAGTTCCAAGTCTGATTACAAACCATAGAGTAAACGAAGTTAATGTCTATTGCGGCTCATACCTGCCGGACTGGCGTCCTCAAGTTGATTACCATACAGTATATAGTGCTAATCCGGAGATGGGAGGTGGTGTACATCTCGACCTGATTCATGAATTAGACTATATTTATTGGCTCTTTGGTTATCCGGAAGGAATGCGTAAAATTTTCTCTCATAAGTCAAGTTTGGAGATATGTGCTTGTGATTATGCGAATTATTTATTGGAGTATCCACAATATAATATTAATATTATTCTAAATTACTATCGTCGTGATTATAAGCGTACTTTAGAAATTGTTTGTGAAGATGCTACCTATAATATTGATTTGGCGAACAATACGATTGCTGTAAATGGTAAGCTGATATTCTCTTCCGATAAAAGAATTATAGATACCTATTTCCCACAAATGAAATATTTTATTGACTGCGTACAGAATCATCAGCATAGTTTCAATAGTATTGAAGACGCAAATAATGTTTTAAAAATTTGTTTTGGATATGATACTGAAAGATAAAGTCATCATCATCACAGGTGGCTCCGGTCTTATTGGTCGTGAGTGTGTGAAAGATGCGCGAAAAAAAGGTGCTACTGTTATCAATGCAGATATTGCAGTAGATACCGACCTTGATAAAGGGGGTTATCATCTTGATATGTCCGATGATACCTCCGTCACTTCTCTCGTCAATATGGTCTACGAGAAATACGGTAGAATCGATGGCATGGCAAATGTGGCTTATCCCGTACTAAAGATTGGGGAGTCTTTTTTGAAGATATCCCTATAGAATCATGGCGTAAGAATGTTGATATGCAGCTCAATGCCTGCTTTTTATTATGCCAAAAGACATTGGCTGTAATGAAGGAGCAGGGATTCGGTTCTATAGTGAATTTTGGTTCAATCTATGGTGTGGTTGGTAATGATTTCACCATTTACGAAGGCTATGGTGGAACATCTCCTGCTGCTTATACCGCAGTGAAAGGCGGTATCATTAACTTCTCACGCTACCTTGCTTCTTATTTTGGCAAGTATGGAGTGCGTGTTAATGTAGTATCTCCTGGGGGCATTATAGATAAGCAGCATCCTTCATTTATCGAGCGATACTCTATAAAGTCACCTCTTAAACGTATGGGGCACCCCGAAGAGATTGCTCCTGCTGTATCTTTTTTATTGTCTGATGAAGCTTCATTCATCACAGGTCATAATCTGATGGTGGATGGAGGATGGACGGCAATTTAACATTTAAAACATATAAATCGTTATGGCTAAGGGAATTGTATATATATGCCATCATATTGACACGGAAGGTCCCATGTGGGAAAATATTGAGGAACTGTTTGATAGAATCAGTAACATCTTTAATTTTGAAAAATATGGAATAGACTTACTTCCTACCTATGAAAATCTGGAAAAGTTACAATCAGGAGACATTAATGTTCCTGAGAAAATGAAAGCTGAAATTTACAATGCCGTATCTCCCCATACAGTTGGTTTTAAACGTAACTGGGGAATGATTGAGGAGATGCTCAGTCGAATTATGAGACCGGAATTTCGTAGTGAAATGAAAGATTCGTTTGGTGGAGGATGGATTTATAATTGGCACGTTATGGACCATGTCGGTTTTGACTCTGTCAATCCTAGACATCGCGATTATGGTTATCATAATGTATTGGATTTCTATCAATACATGATAAAGGTTACAAGTTCTACCGAGGATGCAATTCACTGGCATTTTCACCCAGTTCCACCTGATGGCGTTTGTAATCATACAGCGTATAACTATGAGAATTGTTTTCCTACGCTGCATAGTATTATCACCCGCCGTTTAATTGATAGAAGAATTTTCCCAGTTGTTAATCGGCCTGGATTTCATTCGGAGCGTATTGATTCAAATTTCTTCTTAGAGCAATGGATTCCTTTTGATCCTGCCAATCAGGCAGTTGATGCTGAAGAACAGCCCAAATATCAGACTGACATGGTTAATGGTCATGCTGGAGATTGGCGTGGTGCACCCGCTGATTGGTCACTTTATCATCCTGATTTTTATGATTGGAGACGTTCGGGGAATATGAATAGATGGGTTGCACGTATTCTGAATATGATGGCACGTCATCGTTCGATTACCGTAGAAGAAATTGAAAAAGCTTTTGTAAAAGCGGAAGGTGGTGATAATGTTTATTTAGGCATTACTGATCATGATTGGCGTGAGATGTCTGATGAAATTAATGAATTCCGTGATATGCTTCAATTCGTTTCAAAAAGACATCCTGAGGTAAAGTTTAAATTTTCTGAATCGGTTGATGCATTCCGTAAAGTAATCGGATATACAGTGCAAGAATGTATCGATAATAAAGTCCAGCTTGATTACAGATGGCAAGATAATGTTCTTCATGTTTACGTTGTAAATGGAGAACCATTTGGTCCTCAGCCTATTTGGCTATTAAAGATGTCGTAGGTCACTACATACATGATACATTCGACTTCAATGTATATAAGACAAGTTATTGTTATACATTCTGTGCAGATACCGTGGAAATAGCAAATGTAGAGAAAATAGTTGTGGCAACAAATGATAAATATGGTAATACCTGCATACTAAACGTAGAAAAGCCACAATAAATAATTATGGAATCTATACATATTATATCGCAAGATTTATCATTAATGAGGCATTAGAGCGAATCAATCAGATTACTGACAATAATCCTTTGGTGCTTTTTGCCATCGATTCCAACTCTGCTATGCGAGGAACCCTTACCGATGGTGATGTGCGGCGTGCCTTGATTAAAGGTGTCGGTGTGGATGCTCCTATTGCAGAAGTTATGCACCGGGACTTCAACTTCCTCCGTCGTGGCGTGAACGATGGAGTGGAGGATATCCACCATCAGCGCGAGCTAAAGATGCGTTTAGTGCCTATACTGGATGAAGATAATCATATTTGCGAGATTATCAATTTGGAACGTTATATAACCAAACTGCCGATTGATGCTGTACTAATGGCAGGTGGTAAGGGGGAACGCCTTCGTCCGTTAACGGAAAAAACTCCTAAGCCCCTAATTAAGGTAGGTGACAAGTGTATCATTGATTATAATATTGATCGTTTGCTTTCATACGGTTTGAATCATATATCTGTAACGGTTAACTATCTTGGCGACCAGATTGAGGAACATTTTCAGGAGGAACGCGATGGGGTGAAGATAGTTACTGTGCGTGAACCGAAATATCTAGGTACCATTGGCAGTATCAAGTTCGTGGAAACTTTTTACAATGATACGGTGCTGGTAATGAACTCAGATCTCTTTACGAATATTGATTTTGAGGACTTTTTCCTTCATTTCTGTCAGCATGATGCCGACATGAGTGTGGCAGCTGTGCCCTATGTGGTGAAAGTGCCATACGGTGTGTTCAATCTCAAAGGACGAGAAATCAAGGGGGTTACCGAGAAACCCACCATCAGTTATTATGCAAACGCCGGTATATACCTTATCAAACGCAAACTGTTTGACCTTATTCCTGATGATATCTTCTTTAATGCCACCGACTTCATGGATAAACTCATTGAACTGGGACATAAAGTGATTCGCTATCCAATTAGTGGATATTGGCTGGATATTGGTCAACATGATGAATTAGCGAGGGCAAGAGAGATGGTGAAGCATTTGAAATAAATTTAAAATACAATATATAAAATAGCAGTTATTGGTGCCAGGCAATTAGGCAGCTGTCATTTGCAAGGGGGCAAATAGCTTCTGGACAAAACTAAAATAACTTTTTAATTGCTTAGTTTTTTGCTTTGCTGATTCTTAGCGAAGTGGAAGAGATTGAGAGTTTACATTTGCAGTAAAAGATAAATAGAATGCATATTTTGATTTGTAATAGTAACATGTTTATTCCTATAGTACTTACTACAATACTAAATAACTCCGAACAACGTTACTTGATTTATGTAGATATACCTGATATATATACGTTCTTAGGCAAACTCAATTTGCCGAATAATTGTATGCTCCTAAAATATCCCCATAATATTAATTGGAAGAATGCTAATAAGGCAAAACAATTTATATGGAATCAACTTGTACACATAGATATTAAAAGTATTACGTTCTACCATACTGAATATGGCGAACTGGCAACTTGGTTAATTTCTAAATATAGTAGAAATACTACGATTTATTTTCAATCACCTTTTCCTTCTTTTTGTTTTAAAAAAAAGATTTCGTTAAAGGCGCTAAAACTGTTTTAGTCTATAAGATTGTTTATAATACTGATATTGTACCAATGAATTATGGTAATGATATATTACCTTCTATTTCTCCTAGGTTTTTTAAGAAAAATAATGTAATAAATAAAAATGCTGTGATAGATGACGAGTTGGTTTATAATTATGTAAGTGAAAAACTTAATTTGAATAATAATAACCGTTCCATTCTATTAGTTACAGGTTCGAATATTACAGCCGGTTTTTGTGATGAAACTGATTATGGAAAAATTATAAATTCTATATTATCTGCTTTAGGAAAGGATAAATTTATGATAAAATGCCATCCAAGATTTGATGATTTATTATCGATTGAGAAAATGCTTCCTGCTATTCCTAAATATGTACCAGCAATCTCATCCTTCCATTGTTTGATTGCTATATTGGATTGTGTTCTACTTTGTTAAGTGAAGCTGCAAATGTTGGTAAATGTAGTATCTCAATTTTAAATCTACTGAATATAGATTTTAAATTGAAATCAGTTCTTAAAGATTCAATAGAGATAAAATTAAAGAGTGGTTCTACTATATATTATCCTAATAGTATTAGTGAGCTTAACGATATTGTGAAACGTTCATGTAACAATAACATAACTATGATATAAAATGGGGAGAACCAAACAGTTAGGAAAGAATACGCTGTTAGTTTTTATTGGAAGTTTTGGCGCAAAAATTATCTCATTTATTATGTTGCCGTTTTATACGCGGTGGCTAAGCGTAACTGATTATGGCGTAGTAGATATGATATCAATATACCAATCACTTTTAACCGATTTTCTAACAGCCGCTATTTCAACTTCAATATTTATATTCAAAAGGGGTAGCATTTCACCGTCAAAAAGAATATTTTTCTTCTGGCTTGATATTTGCTTTTTTTGCATTTATAGTAGCTGCATTTCTATTTTATATAGTTAGATCAAGTTTTAATCTATTCAGCGTAAGCAATAGTTTTACAGATTATACTGTTTGGATTTATATAATGATATTTATTACATTCATTCAGACGTATTTGCAACAATTCTGTAGGAGTATAGATAAAATGTATGTATTTACATTGATAGGTATTCTTCTCACATTATGTACTGGTATCTTTTCTTTTATATTTATACCTAAAAACGGCGTTTATGGATATCTTATTGCCATGGTATTGTCAAATGTAGTAGTAGCCATTACAACTTTTTTTATAGCAAAATTATATAAATATGTTTCTTTAAAATCCTTCAATAAGGTTTCTTTAAAAGAAATGCTTAAATACTCTATTCCAACTATTCCTAATGTTTTAATGTGGTGGGTGTTGGGTTCTTTGAATAGACCATCTTAGAAGGTACAGTGGGACTTTCTGGTATCGGTATTTTAGCAGTAGCGCAACGTTTTCCAAATGCAGCTTCGTTAGTGTTTTCTATATTCGGTAATTCATGGCAGATTTCAGTATTGGAAGAATACAAAATGAACGATTTTCCCTTGTTCTTCAATCGTGTTTTAGCCATTTTTTCAATCATTACATGCTTGGAGTGCTCATCCTATCTTATATTTCCGATTGGCTGGTAACTTTTATTGTAGGCAATAATTTCTTATCTTCGTCTACTTATATACCGTGTCTTTCATTAGCTCTCTTTTTCTTATGCATGAATACGATTATTAGTCCCATATTCTCTGCTGTACGAAAAAGTAAGTATTATCTGTATTCAAGTATATGGAGTGCTGTGCTGATATAGGCCTTAATATTTTGTTGATTCCGTTAATTGGCATCATGGGAGCTTGTATAAGTATTGTTTGTTCTCATGCACTCATGACATTGTTAAGGGTTAAATATACTTTGATTTTTGTTTCTGTCTACTTAAAAGAACAGTATTTGTTCTTAGGTTTGTTAGCTGTTGCTTTTATTGTAGCGTTATCGATAGGCGATTCTTTGATGTTTCGAACAATGGCACTTTTAGTAGCATTTCTCGGCGTTGCTCTAGTTATTCGTAATTTTGATAAACGTCTTAATATTAAATTTTTAGCTATAAAATTATTCAAAAATAAAATCAAATTTAAACAATCATGATAACATTACGTGGATTATTTCGAGATTTAAAATTCCTAATAGGATGTTTCGTGTATCTTGTAAAACATTACTCTCTTTTCTCTGGCCTTAAATTTCAAGGTCGCCAAGAACGAATCGTGTATTTGTTATGTAATGGACCTTCTTTAAAAAATGATATGGAGACTATTAAAAAGCTGAAAGGAGTTGATTTTATTGTGGTAAACTTTATGGCCAACGATTCTCTTTTTTGGGAGATTAAACCACAATACTACACATTGATGGATCCGTTGTTTTTTACAAATAGGAGAGAGAATAGATATATGGAAAGATTGGAGGTACTATTTGATTCCTTCAATCGTATTGATTGGGAAATGATAATTTTCCTACCCGTACAATATGAAAAGTCCTTTCGTGAGTTTTCAAAGATTAATAATCCAAAGATTAAAATTATGGTATTGAATACGTTCTCATCATACGTTGCCTCGGATAATGTAAGGCATTTCTGTTATAGAAAAGGGTATGCTATGCCTAATGCGCAAACAGTGGCTATTGAGTCTATTTTTGCTATGCTTAATATGGGATATAGTACTATTTATCTTTATGGTGTTGATCATACATTTCTCGAAGGTTTGAAAGTAAATGATAAGAATGAACTTGTACATGTATATCAGCATTTTTATGAAAATGAACCAAAAATAATACCTGTAACCGATGCTTTTGGTTATCATAATTCACTTACTAAGGAATTGCAAACCATAGTCAATATTTTTGCTTCCCATGAACAGTGTCGCAAATATGCTGATCATCTGGGTGCTAATATTTATAATTTGACTAAGGGGTCACAAATTGATAGTTACGAACGTAGATAAATGAGAGAAGATGAATAACTTTAAGATTGATGTGTTGGAGAGACTTAGTACAAAAATGGCTAAGTATCTAGATCAAAATTGTTTTTGTATTAAGGATAAATATTATACTTATCGGGAACTTTCTATTTTAACTGCAAAGATTCAACAGGAGATAAGAAATCAGTATACTGAAACGACTCCGGTAGGATTGGTTAATAATGATGATATTTATACCTATGCTTCTATCTTGGCTTTGTGGTATGAAGGACTGGCTTATGTTCCCTTGCATCCCTTGCAACCTATTGCTAGATGTATTGACATTATCGAACAAGTGAATATTCAATTGATTATTGATTCTACAGAGATGTCACGCTATGTAGATAAATATAATGTTCTATATCCACAAAATAATTCCAATACAGATGTTGTATTCCCTGTCATTAACAACATAGATGATGAAGCATTGTGCTATATTCTATTTACTTCTGGTAGCACGGGTAAGCCAAAAGGTGTTCAATTGAACAGACGTAATATTACTTCATTTGTTGCCGCTTTTGAAAATGCTGGTATCGTTTTATCCCATGAAGATAGATGCTTGCAATGCTTTGATTTGACATTTGATGTGTCTGTACAGTCTTATTTGATGCCTTTATTAAATGGAGCATGTGTCTATACTTTACCATTAGATTGTATGAAGTATGCTTGTTCTGCCGATTTAATAGAACGATACAAACTTACATTTGGTGCTATGGCTCCTTCTATGGTCAGATTTTTAAAACCGTATTTTGATGAATTGGATATGTCATCTCTTAAGAAATGCATTCTAACTGCCGAAGCTTCTAATCTCTCCTTGGTGAAAGATTGGAAAAAATGTGCGTATAATGCTGAACTTTATGATTTTTATGGCCCTACGGAAGCTACTATCTATTGTACTTATTATAAGTTGCCTGATGACATCAATCAAACTAAAAACCGAAATGATATTCTGTTTATTGGGAAACCTATGAGTGGAATAAAAGCTGTTCTTATTTCACCCGATGGGATAGTCCTGAATAAAGGAATTGGTGAATTGTGTGTGGCTGGTGAACAAGTTACTCCTGGATATTGGCAGCTTTTTGAAAAAAAATAAAGAAGCTTTCCTTACTATATCCATTGATAATAAGGATTATAGATTTTATAAAACGGGTGATTTGTGTCAGTTTGACAAGGATGGAGATCTTGAATATATTGGAAGAATTGATTTTCAGGCTAAGGTTCAAGGTTATCGTGTAGAACTTGGTGAAATTGAATGTAAGATTAGAGAGTTTACTAAATGTGATACAGTAGTGCTTGCCATCAAGGAAGATAATAATGATGATATTCTCGTTGGTTTTGTTGAATCAAGATTAGTTGACGAAAAGCAAGTCTATGTTTATTTGCGTGAACAGTTACCTCCATATATGATACCAAAATCTATCATTAGTCTTGCTCAATTTCCACTAAATAACAATGGTAAGATTGATAGAAAACAATTGATTGAAATTTTTAAGACTCATAATAAATAAAATAATGGAAAGACATGATATTTATACTTCTCTAAACCAGATTTTAGGGAAAATAATAGGTGATACAAAACTGGATCTAAATGAGTTGACTACTACAGATGAAATTTCTGGTTGGAGTTCACTCGTACAAACTCAGTTGGTCGTTGAAATTGAAAAGCATTTCAATTGCCGTCTGACTCTAAGGGATATTATGAAAATAGATAAGAATATATCTTCCATTGTAACATTGATAGATAATAAGTTGCAATGAAAATCCTTAGTTTGATTCGAACTCTTAAGTCGGTGTTATATGCTTATGATTCTGACCAATGGGAAAAACGCGTAGGGGCTTTAGGAAAAGATAGTTATCTTAGAGGACCTATATCTTGTGCTAATCCTAGTTTAATATTTGTAGGCAATCACTCTCATATATTTGGACAAGCTAACTATATCATCAGAAATGGGAAATTCATAGTTGGTGATTATACAGGGATAGCACAAGGATTGACTGTTATTACAGGTAATCATATTTCAGAGAAAGGAAAACTGTTTAATGATTGTTTGCAACTGGATGAGCAAGATGTTATTATTGAGGATGATGTTCGCATCGGTGCTTTTGTGACTATTTTGCCTGGAGTGAAAATTAGAAGAGGTGCTATAATAGGTGCCGGAACAGTATTGCGTTTTTCTATTCCTCCTTATGCTGTTGTTACAGGTAATCCTGCTAAAATTGTGGGATTCAGAATGAATCCGCAAGAAGCGCTTGAACATGAAGCGGCTCTTTATCCGGAAGAAAAACGCTTGTCCGCAGATGAATTATTTGATAATTATGAAAAGTATTACTTTAATCGAATGAGTGAGATAATAGAATATCTAAAAGTATAAAATACAAAATAATGAAAATTACTGCCGTTATTCCTATTCGCAGTGGATCACAACGTGTCAAGGATAAAAACTTGCGTGCCTTTGCGGATACTAATTTGATGGAACTGAAAATTAAAAATCTTCTGCAAGTTCCTGAACTTACATCTATTGTTGTAAACACTAATTCGGAGTTAGCAATAGAAATTGTTAATAAAAGTTATCGGGGGGGTGGACTACTCACCGTCGTGAAGAGTATTACGCCTCTTCACAATGTAGCGGAAGTGAATTTTTTAGACATTTAGGTGAAGTGACAGATACCGATCTTTTTGTCTATTGCCCCTGTACTTCGCCCTTCATTAAACCAGAAACTGTATCTCAGTGTATTAATCAATTTATTTCTACTTCGGATTACGATTGCTTGGCTACTGTTTCGTCTGTTAAAGAATTTCTTTGGCTTGATGGTGATCCGATGAATTATGACCCTGCTCATGCACCTAACTCCCAGGATCTCCCTGATGTGGTGGCGTTGAATTTTGGTGTAACAGTAGTCAGGAAAGAAGATCTTATCAAAAACTCCAATATCATCGGTAAAAATCCTCAATTCGTCAAGACAAGCGATATTGAGTCCATTGATATTGATACTCCTCTTGATTTCTATATTGCTGAGCAGCTTTATAAAAAGTTAGTTATAGAAAAGAAGAGGCTGCTGGAATAAGTTTTGGGATTGATTGGTATTTCGCTGAATGATGCAGATATAAAGAATAACTCATTATATTTATGGATAAGATTATAGCTATTATTCCTGCGCGATACCAATCATCACGCTTTCCTGGAAAGCCATTGGCTGATATTTTTGGAAGACCAATGATTTGGTGGGTTTACAATCAGGTAATTAAAGTAAAAGAATTCTTAGAGGTTTATGTAGCCACAGACGATCAACGAATTGCTGATGTGTGCTCGAATTATGGTATGAAGTTTATCATGACCCAGTCAAATCATCCAACTCATGTGCATAGGATTCATGAGGTAAGTGATAATATTGCAGCTGACTATTATGTTGTAGTTTGCGGTGATGAACCTTTGATTAGCCCGGATGTAATAGAGGCTGTTTTTCCTTCGCAAGATGTTGATAATAGTCATATGTATGTTGGTGGTCTCTGTCGATACTTCACAGAACCAGCAGAAGTTATTGATCCCGCAAATATTAAGATTGTGACTAATGATTCAGATGAATGTGTATTGTTATCAAGAGCACCTATTCCGTTTCCTTATAAGACTGTGCTTTTTAAATATAAAAAAGTGGTGGGTGTGGAATGCTATAATAAACAAGCTTTAGATTTTTTTGTCTCCACACCTAAAGGCTATCTGGAGAATATCGAGGATGTAACACTTCAGCGATTTTTGGAGAATAAGATTCACATCAAATATAAATTGGTGGATTCAGTATCTCTTTCTGTTGATACCCCTCGAGACTTGGAGAAGGTAAAAGAAATAATGGTGACAAAACAAGCTTGAACTATGGAAAAAAAAGTATTAATGTTAGATTGTACGCTACGTGATGGTGGCTATGTCAATGATTGGGATTTTGGTCATAGTACTATTACGGGTATTTATAAGCGATTGGAAGCAGCAGGTGCTGATTATATTGAAGTGGGTTTCTTGGATGACAGAAGAGAATTTGATATAAATCGTTCCATCATGCCAAGTACAGAAGCTATCAATAAAATCTTTGGTTCAGTAAAAAAAGGAAAAGCGATACCTGTAGCAATGATTGACTTTGGCACTTGTTCTCTTGATAGTATAGGTTCTTGTGATTCTACTTTTATTGATGGTATTCGAGTTATCTTCAAGAAAGAAAAAATAGATCAAGCTTTGCCATTCTGTAAAGCTATTAAGGAAAAAGGCTATAAGCTCTTCATACAAGCCATTTCAATTACAGCCTATAGTGACATTGAAATGCTTGAGTATGTAAATCGCATCAATGAAATTAAACCTTATGCTTTTTCTATTGTAGACACTTATGGTTTGCTTGATAATAGCAGTATGGCTCGATATTTCTACTTGATAGACAACAATTTGGACCCTAGTATTAAAATGGGGTATCATGAGCACAATAACTTCCAATTGGGCTTTAGCAATACAATTAAATTTTTGGAGAAAAGTACCAAAAGAACACTGGTGGCAGATTCTACGGTTTATGGCATGGGAAAAGTGCCGGAAATTGTGCCAGCGAACTTTTAGCGATGCATTTAAACGAATATTACGGAGGGCATTACGATTTAAACCAGTTGTTGGAGATTGTTGATACAGATTTGATGCCGATTTATCAGAAACATTATTGGGGCTACAAATATGATTTCTACATTGCTTCGATGCAACGATGTCATCCGTCCTATGTCCAGTATCTTCTCAAAAAGAGTACATTGTCTGTCAGCTCAATTAATGAAATTCTTTCTTCAATACCTGAAGAAATAAGTTGCTTTATAACAAACAATGGATAGAGCAAGCATATCTCGATTATCAGAATCGAGCGAAGGACGAATACTGAGGCTTTACAGCAATTGAAAGTTGAACTTGAAGCAGCGAGTGACAAACCTGTATTGATAATTGGTCCGGGCAATACTGTCAAGGAGCAAAAAAAAGGGGTGGAGTTATTCATTTCGGGGAATGATCCAGTTGTCTTTTCTGTAAATTTCTATACAAAACTTTATTCTATTGATTATACTTTTATAAGTAATGCCAAGCGTTACGCTAAGTTTGTGGATATTCAGCACGGTGACAGCATTGGCTCTAAACTGATTCTTACATCTAATGTTACCGCATGTGACTATATGCCTAATTATGTTCTCAATTATGAGTCACTGTTGAATAAAGAATCTGAAAATCCTGATAATGCTCTTGTTTTGTTGCTTAAGGCTTTAATAAGAATTGGAATCACAGAAGTATATCTTGCAGGTTTTGATGGATTTACCAATACACCTAATGATTATTATGATCGCGATTACGAACTTTCATCAACTAAAGATGAAAGTTATAATGATCTTTTGTCAGATGATTTATCTAAAATAAATCAGTCAATCCGTCTTCATTTCATTACAGAAAGTTTGTATGATGTCAGATAAGCAAACTATTAAAGCGGTCCTGTTTGATTTGGATGGGACTCTTTTGAATACAAGTGAAGGAATAGCATGTAGTGTCTTGCACACGCTGTCTGTAATGCAACTCCCCTCTATATCTCTGACGAGGTATCAACATTTATAGGCCCCCCTATTCAAGAATCTTTAAAACGTCATTTTAGATTATCAGATGAAGATGTTCAAAAGGGGGCGGATATATTTCGTGCCTATTATAAAGACTGTGCTTTGTTTAAAGCAGCTTTATATCCAGGTATCATTGACTTGTTGAAACAGTTGAAGCAAAAAGGGTTTCTTATTGGAGTAGCTACATATAAGCGTGAAGATTATGCTATGGATATTCTAAAGCATTTTGGTATTTTAGAATATTGTGATGTCGTTCATGGTGCAGACAATGATAATAAACTCCGTAAGAGTGATATTGTTTATCTTTGTATATCTGAAATGTCAGTGGATAATAGCGAAGTGGTTTTAGTAGGTGATACATATCATGATTTGGAAGGAGCAGAAGAGGCTGATATTCATTTTATTGCTGTAACTTACGGTTTGGTTTTAGAGAAAGTGTAAGAGAACTTTCTAGTAAAAACGTGGTGGGAGTAGCTGATAATCCAATGGAAATAGAGGGGCTGCTGAAGTGAATTTCATAATAGAATTCTATCTCGTTAGCGTCCAAAAATGACGTATAGGATAACCGATAAAAAAGTCAGACCTTTGCTTTCGTTAAATCAAAATCCAAGTTTATGTATAGTTACAATGATTTTGAGCGTCTATTTTTGCGCTATAAATTGGAAGGGATTCCTGCTGGTGTTTCTACATAAAAATTTTGTATGTCCAACCAAGTTCCTTATAACCTATTTTCCAAATGGTACAAGGATACCCGGAAGAAGATAATTCCCGTTCTGGTTTTGGGTGCTCCCTCAACGGAATCGGAAATGCCGGAAAGTCCTTCGCCACTCCCGGAACAAAAGTCAGAATCGGATCCTCGGCTTTTTTGTCATACCGAACTTCGAATCCTGGTGGATATCCGCATGAGCAATGGTGTTCATATCAGTCAGAAAAATTTAAGCAACGAAGGTAAGCAGTCAAAAATTGGCTCATAATTTAAACCTCTATCTTCGCTGCGAACAAAAATTTTAGAATTTATGTATAGCAGTGAAGATCTTGAAAGGTTTTACTTTCAGTACCAGACCGAGGCTTTGCCTCATGGAGAATCTCTCCAATCGTTTTGTGTTAAGAACAAAGTTCCTTATAACATCTTTCAGAAATGGTACAGGGATACCCGGAAAAAAGTAGTTGAAGTCCAGGTTGATGGTGCTCCTGTAATCGGTCATGAGGAACAATCCAGTGCCATTGATCAACCTCAACCGGTATCACCAGGCAGAACTGATCACCCTGTTCGTATTTGGGTTGAGATTCGTATCAGCAATGGCTTGCATTTGTCCCAAAAGAATTTAAGCTATCAGGATTTGGTTCGTATGGTAGAGAAACTGGAGGGGTTATGCTGAGTGTTACCGGTCTGAATCATTTTTATTATGTCCGTGATTTCACCGATATGCGTTGTAAGCACAGCCGTGTGCTGTCTGTCATTCGTGAACGGCTTCACCGTGAGCCCAATGATGGAGACGTCTTTATAGTCATGTCTCGCAATCGCAGAATAGTCCGTATGTTTTCATTTGATAATCGTTCATATAGTCTGTTCGAAAAGAAGTTTGTGGCAGGCTATCAGTTCATGAAAGTGGAGCGGAACGGGGCAGATACTGTTTATCGGATAGACTGGAAAGATGTGGTTCTGATTCTTGAAAATCCGGTAGTTAAAATATTAAAAATCAGATAATTAACTCGTTTTTACATTTGTAGTTTTGCGATTATTTTATTACCTTTAATGCTGTAACTCAAAGGTTTAAGTATGATCGAGCTGCAAGATATAATTACAACAAAACGAGAGTTGTTGAGTAGGGAAACCTACTCACGCAACCCTATAAATTATAGTGCAGGTATGGCAGAGGATCAGAAAGACCGATACATACAATACCTTGCTGAGCAAAATCAGGATCTCAGGTTGACAGGTGATGCCATGAAGCTTGTTTTAGAGGATTTTATGGCTCAGATGAAAGAACTGAAGGCTCAGATGTCATCCATGCAATCGAAACATGCTGACCTTGAGAATCGGTTGTCAGAAGAGCATAAACTTCGCAAATCGGCTGAACGTAAGATAAAATCACTTCAAGAAAAACTTGATTATGCCCATCAGGAACGTTTTGGTGATAGACGTCAAAAGATACAATCTAAAGCTAAAACAAGTGATTCAGACCGCCGGAAGGAGAAGGATGATTATGATGGAACCGATGATACGCTTCGCACGGATTCGGTTGGTCATGTTCCATCCCAAGAGTTAAAAGAGCCTTCCGGGAAAGACCGTGACTTGTCCAATCGCCCTGACGGTTATAAAACGATGGGGGTAGCCGGAGAGGCGACAGAGCATCCTTCTGATTTGACAAAGGTTCCCGGTCGGATCATTGAAAGGAGAATGGTACGGGTGTTCAGTTTCCGTACTTTCCTTACGGAAGAATGTTTTGAGATGGTTCATTATGCAGAGCCTGGTAAAAGGCCGAAGTAGGGCTATTTCCCTTCTGAAGGCCATCCGGATGTAGTAACCAGTTTTGAAGGTACTAAGCTGCTCCTGAATTTCTGCAGCTATCGCCTACGAAGTTTATGTAAAGAATGTGACTTTTGGTCTTCTTCACCAATGGCTGACAGATACGGGCATGACCATTTCTAAAAACACGTTGCGCAACTGGCTTAAGAAAGGTAAGACATACCTGGACGAACTGGTCTGTGTATTGAAGTCTATAGCTTTGGAAAAAGATTCGATAGTGAACTGCGACGAGACCTGGTGTAAAGTGCGCAAATACGATCACTATAAGAAGTGCTACATTTGGGTTCTGGTCAACAAGGCCCGGAAAACAGCCATTTTCTTCTATGAGAATGGCTTGCGTGGTCGTGATGTACTTACAGACTTTTTGGGCGATGCAGAATTGAAGAGTATAATGTCCGACGGATACAATGCTTATGTATTTATCGGCAATGAGCTGAACTCAGGCCGGTTTAAAGATACTGTACACCAGGTTTGTATGTCACATGCCAAGAACAAGTTTGTCAAGGCTTCCAATCAGGGTGGTGAACCGAATGCAGAACGCTTTTCCGAAATTTTAAAGGAGTTCTTTATGAGGGAGCGTAAATACGATGATGCCGGATTAACTTCCCAAGAACGGTTGCGGGAAAGGCAAAGTCTGGAAACGAAGGAACTCCTGATAGAATTGCGCAGCCTGTTGGATAGTGAACTGTCAAAGGATTCAGAATTTAGAAGCCGGTATTATAGAGAAGCTCTCAATTATCTGAACCGGTTCCGGAAAGAGATCTTTGCTTACTTGGATGATGGTGAATTACCGATAGACAACAACCTGGCTGAGCGAACCATTCGAAAGCTGACCACTCAACGCAACAATTCACTTCATTATGGTAGTGATGCCGGTGCAGAGATGGCGGCAACCTATCACAGTGTGATAGGAACGGTAAAGCTTCATGGCAGTTCTATCTGGAACTTCATCGGAACTTTTTTCAAAAATATCTTTAACGGGTGCAGGGATTATGTTAACATGATTCCTGACAAAATCACTTTGGCTGCCAGCCAATGTTAAATTCAAAACTAATTAATTAACAAAACTCGGTTTAGGGCACTGAAAAGTGCCCTTTCGAAGGGGGATGCCCTAAATTGAGTGCTTACATAAAAAAACTAAAATATAATTGCTTCATTATTGGATAAGCGGAATATAATTTGTTTCTTTGTCATACAATATGTTAAGCTAATACCATTATGCAAAAAAATGAGATTATCCATTCCATTCGTGAAACGGCTCGTCAGGTGATACCTTCAGGGAGTCGTGTCATTTTATTCGGTTCTCAGGCTCGTGGGGATGCACATCATGAGTCCGATTGGGATATTCTTATTTTATTGGACAAATCTCGCATATATAATGAAGATTTTGACCGTGTAGCTTATCCATTGGTTGAATTAGGTTGGAAAATCGGTGCGGATATCAATCCATTGATATATACTTATACAGATTGGCAAAGACGGAGTTTCACTCTTTTTTATAAGAATGTAGAACAGGAGGGAATTGAATTATGCCACTAAGTATAGAAGAAAAGAAATCTATTATTGCTTACCGTGTTCAAAAGGCTGATAGCGTTTTTATTGAAGCTTCGGACAATGCTACCATGAATCATTGGAATTTGGTTGCAAATCGTTTGTATTATGCTGTCTTCCACATGGCTTCCGCATTATTGATAGATAAAGGTTTTACATCTAAGACCCATAGCGGTGTAATTTGTTTGTTGGGGCAGGAATTTGCAACTAAAGGGTTGTTGGACAAAGATGAGATGCGTTTGGTCTCTCGTTTACAGAATATGCGTTATGCCGGTGATTATGATGACATGTTCGATTGGGCTGAAGAAGATGTAAAACCTCTTTTTAACCGAACTGAACTTTTAATCAAAAAGATGAAAAGTTTATTATCGTTGGTGGAATAGTATGTTTCATTTTGTTAATCTTACTCTTCTTCATAATATCGGATTGGCATGGGCCAATCGTTGAGAAATCGCTTAAATTATTAGCTCAAATGTTTTTTAGGCACTTTTCAGTGGCTAAAATCAAATATTTACAATTCAATCTTACGATACATCCCAAACCCCAGTGAATACAGGAGATAAAGACTATTGCCATAGGGGTTGGATACTTATAATATGACGGTTACCGTTCGTTACCTTTATTCTTTTCCGTTTGAAAGAAAGGAAGCACGGAAGAGCGTCTGGAGATAGCTCGCAAGCTGAAAGACAACGGCGTGTCCGTGGAATTTATCGTTCAGACTACCCAGCTTTCAGCTGAAGAGGTGGAAGGGTTGTAACATTTCATTCTGCTTTGGACAAAGGGGCTTTAAATGATAAAAAAGATAATCCGGTTAAGATTTCTGAAATAGATTTTGTTCCTTTGCATAAACGGTAAAAGCGAAAGATAATGGAAAAGCAGCAGTTGAAGAGATGCCCGATAGGGATACAGACTTTTTTGCCGGGAAGAAAGACCTTTTCAAAGGACTTGTTATCGAAAAGCAGGAAACCGAGTGGACGGAATATCCGGTGCTGCACTTTGATATGAGCCTGGCCAAACATCTGGACAAGGAGAAACTGAATGAGTATCAGGTCTGGCAGTTGCGGGAATATAATGGGAAATATGGCCTGACGAAAAACAATGATGCGGAGGTTAACGTCCAGTTGGCAGACTTGATAAAGCGTGCCTATGAGCAGACGGCTGGCAGGTGGTAGTTCTCATTGACGAGTATGACACGCTCTTGCTGGATGTGTTGCATGAGGAAGAGAATCTCCCCGTACTTCGTAATGTGATGCATAATTTTTACAGCCCGCTGAAGGGGTGCGACCCTTATCTGCGCTTTGTTTCTTGACCGGTGTCACCAAGTTCGCGCAGCTCAGCATGTCCGGCACTTTGAACAATATCTCGAATGTCAGTATGTTGAAACCATACGCTGCCAATTTGTGGCATCACTCAGGG
>ENA-OQAA01000170-OQAA01000170.1-human-gut-metagenome-genome-assembly--contig:-NODE-170-length-48134-cov-4.163185_pt1 | contig 48134 bp, 52 predicted proteins | sample MGYA00242489_ERZ504515 | MGnify/ENA primary metagenome ERZ504515 (study PRJEB26092, sample SAMD00036237) | human gut metagenome | host: Homo sapiens | study: EMG produced TPA metagenomics assembly of... | reverse complement strand
GACAATCACCGGATTTCTGTTACACAGGCACAATCCGTTCTGGATGCAGTCGAACTTACCCGCCAGGATTCACCGGGCGCAGATCAAAGAAATTCTGGAAACGGAAGCCATGGATGCCACCATCTACATTGCGGTAGACACTTTGGAATATTTAAAAAAAGGCGGTCGTATCACAGCAGCTGCTGCCATCGGAACCGTATTGAATTTAAAGCCGGTTCTTACCATTCAGGGAGACAAGCTGGACGCCTATACCAAAACCCGGGGAATGAAGTCTGCTTTTAAAGCCATGTGCAAAGCACTTGATAAAGATCTCTCCGGAAGACTCTCTGCACTCCATACTCAGGGACTGCTCAAAGCCGGTATTGCATATACACAGATGGATCCTGATACATTGGAATTTTTTAAAGAAGAAATGAAAAAACGATACCCGGATCTGGAATTGTTTCAGCTTCCACTTACAATGAGTATCGGATGTCACACCGGTCCCGGTGCACTTGGAATCGGGCTGGTACGAGTCCATAAATAACACAGGCGGAAAAGTCACAGCATTACTTTTCCCGCCCGTTTTCTATCTTGGCTTCGCATTCGGATAAATCCGATCCATTCTTTCATCATCAAAATGTTCATCGATCACTTTTTCCCAGCCACTCTCTGCCGGTCTTCCATTGGCACGCATATCATAGCGCACCAGTGCCGCCATAGATACCAGAATATTCACTGCCATAAACACAACCAGAATCCAGGTCAGCACATATCCCCAGAGCATCGGAATCTTTTCAATCCATCCTGCAAATTTCGGATACAATACCTTGATCCAGATCACCGCTGCGATCCCCCAGAAAAAGCAGTACAACAGATTGATACGCCCACCCAGGTTAAACGGAATCTTACTGTAGTCCCAGAATACTTTTCCAAACACAATCTCTGTAAATACACTGCAGACATATTCATATGCTCCGCCTAAAAATGTACCTACAATAAAAATATGCCGGTCCGGCTTTTCTCTGTCCTTGTATAAAAGTGCCGTTGCAATGGCAATCGCCAGCCCCCATACAATACTGAACGGTCCCCATACAAGGCTGCTCCTGCTCATCCATACTCCGGCTGTCAGACGACAGAAGATCGTCTCTGTAAAGTCTCCAAGCACTGCTCCGATCAAAAACAGCCAGAATAGTTTATAAAACCCGCACCCTTCTGCAAAGTTCCCTTCTTTTTCTATCTGCTCTGTCTTTTCCATGATCACAGGATATGCCTTCGCCATTCGTTTTTCTACATGACCCACGATCATTAATGCAAATTTCTGCGTCCATACTGCTACTTTCTTATTCCACCGGATTGCAGTCGGCATCTCTTTCCGGATATGAAATACTGCTGCCAGCGATGCAGAAATATCCAGAGCCATTCCTGCTAGCAAAATCCAGAGCAGAATCTCCCGGATCAGCGTCGGAATCATGTGATATACTATCAGAAAAAAAGCATCTCCATACCGTACAGCCACAAATCCGAGCACTGCCCATAATACAGAATACTGTAGGCAGATGTATCCGTCAAAATTCCATTTCTTGTTCGAATAGTCCACCATTTGTGCTGATTTAAGCGCTCCAGGATTTTTCCTGCCATCCACTCTATGATCGTTGCAAGCACTCCACAGCCGATCAGCTGAAAGACAGGCTCTGCCATCAGTCTTCCATCGTGACTGCCATAAATACTGCTGCGATTCCATACACCAGACAGAACGGACCTGTCGAAAATCCACGGTTTACAAACTTTTTCTTTTTCACTGTGCCGACAATCGTTTCGACCACCCATCCCAGAAAAGAGTAGATCAAAAGCAGCCATACCAACTCCATCATTGAATAGTTCATCTATGTTTCTCCACTTATCTTTCGTATTTTATTACTACATTTACTCTTCGATTTTTTTCAAAATCTCACCAATATCTCCCATTTCTTCCGGCAGATCTTCTTTTCGATAATAATCAATTGACACGATCTTGCCGGGAAGCTCCTGTTTGTACGGCCCTGCCTGAACCAGCACTTTATCTCCCACTTCCAGATGTTCATCCTCTGTCAGATACGGATGCTTCTCTCCTTTTTCATGAAAGACCACGCTGCAGATAATCTGTTCTCCCTGACGTCTTCCACGACGATAAATATAAGGATTCAGAATATCTTCATAGCTTTCATAAAACCGGATGTATCCCGCGATCTCCCGGATAAATGCATCCCATCCTTCCGGAAGTCCTCTCCGGTTATATGTTCCTGTCACCACGCGGCTGGTACTTGCACCGCATTCCAGGGAAAGCTTAAATGCTGCACTGTCCGGCTCCTGCTGACCGGAGGTACTTTTCAGTTTTCCAAGATATTCCATGCACTTATCCATCAGCTCCGGAATCTCATCCCGCATATGATATTCTTTGGTCAATTCCCGCCCCGGAGCGATCACCTGACGGATCGTCAGAGTTTCCTCATACCGGTCCAGGATCATTTCTTCTTTATAATCCCAGTTGACAGTCTCATTTTGAGTTCCCTCTTCATTTTTCTGCGTGAACCGGACATTTCTCTGATATTCCAAAGTGATTTTATTAATCTGTCCGGGAATGGAAGTTGGCACGATCTCATCCATGATCTTCAAAAATTCTTTCCAGTTATCCGGATAAACGCCGCGTCCCACAGATTTTTTCTCCTTCTCGCCCTGTTCACAATATGCCACTTCCCAGTTCTCATCATCTTCATCAGGCATAGCATCTGACGGCATATAGACCTCTTTCCAGTTTTCCATATGTAAATCTGCAATCCTCAGAAGCCACTCTTCTCCATGCTCTGCGGTCAGTGAATACGCGCATTCAAAAAATGGATAGGACACACTCTCTATCACTGCATCCAGCCTGCAGTCTTTCGCAGTACGAATCTCTATCAATGTCTTGTTTTCGCCTTTTCTGGTCGAAAAACGAATATAATTCAACATCTCACCAATGTTCTCCTTTGCTGTCATTTCCGACTTGTGATCATGCCGGATTTCATCATTATATCACAAAATACCAGAGATGAACTCTTTTGCACAGAAATTCATCTCTGGTATCCCTATCCGGATCCTATTCGTCACTGTTTCCAGCAGCTCCTATTCCATATAACCGCCCTTCATCGGAGACACAGCCTTTTCCGCAAACTGCTTTAAAACACCTTTTGTATATTTGTTTTCTCTTGGCTGCCAGCGGCTTTTTCTTTCTTTTAAGATTGCTTCCATTTCTTCCTCTGATTTTCTCTCACCATTTACTCCCACGATTCGAAGAACCCTGTTTGAAATGCTGATCTCGATCAGATCATTTTCTTCCACCAGGGCAATCGGTCCGCCCTGTGCTGCTTCCGGAGAGATATGTCCGATTGCAGGACCTTTGGATGCTCCGGAAAATCTACCGTCTGTCAGAAGTGCAATACTTGCACCAAGCGTTGCATCTGATGCAATTGCTTCTGTCGTGTAAAACATTTCCGGCATTCCGCTTCCTTTTGGACCTTCATAACGGATGATCACCGCATCGCCCGGCTGAATCTCATGTGTCAGTACTGCATGGATCGCATCTTCCTCACAGTCAAACGGTCTCGCCCGAAGAACTGCTTCAAACATCTCTTTTGGCACTACCGTGTGTTTTACAACTGCTCCATCCGGTGCCAGATTTCCTTTGAGGATCGCAATGCTTCCATCTGTTCCGAATGGTCTGTCAAACGGCCGGATCACATCTTCCCTCTTTAAATTCCACTGATCCAGGTAACTCTGGCATTTATCGTAGAATCCATTTTTCTTCAGCTCTTCCAGGTTTTCTCCCAGTGTTTTTCCTGTCACTGTCATAACATCCAGATGCAGCATATCCTTGATCTCTTCCATGATCGTCGGAACCCCTCCTGCATAATAGAAGAACTGTGCCGGCCATTCTCCTGCCGGACGGATGTTGAGCAGATAGTGTGCGCCTCTGTGCAGACGGTCAAATGTATCTCCGTCAATCTCAATTCCAAATTCCTTGGCAATTGCCGGAATATGTAACAGAGAATTGGTAGAACCGGAAATTGCCGCATGTACCATGATTGCATTTTCGAAGGACTTCATCGTTACGATCTTGTCCGGAGTCAGGTTATGCTCTGCCAGCCAGACTGCCTGTTTTCCGGCTTTTTTTGCAAACTCTCTTAAATCCTTGCTGGTTGCCGGCATCAGTGCACTTCCCGGGAGCATCAGTCCCAGCGCTTCTGCCATTACCTGCATTGTGGATGCTGTTCCCATGAACGAGCAGGCTCCGCAGGATGGACATGCATTATGTTTGTAAAATTCCATCTTTTCTTTTGTGATCTCTCCACGTTCACACATTGCATTGTACTTTCCAATCTGCTCCAGTGTAAGAAGATCCGGACCTGCATCCATCACACCGCCTGTCACGATAATAGACGGAATATTGATTCTTCCTACCGCCATCAAATGTGCCGGCATTCCTTTATCACAGCTTGCAATAAATACTCCACCATCAAACGGAGTTGCATTTGCATGAATTTCAATCATATTTGCCATCATATCTCTGGACGGCAGTGAATAGTTGATTCCATCATGTCCCTGTGCTTCTCCATCACAGATATCCGTACAGAAATAACGAGCTCCGAAACCACCTGCCTCTGCAACACCCTGTCTTGCCTCTTCGACCAGATCCAGAAGATGTCCGCTTCCCGGATGACTGTCTCCGAATGTACTTTCAATCATGATCTGTGGTTTGGAGAGATCCTCCAGCTTCCATCCTGTTCCCAATCTCAAAGGATCCAGCTCCGGTGCGATTTTTCTTAATTTCTGACTTGTCAGTTCCATCTTAATTTTCCTCCATTCTGATAACATTTCCCTGTTCCAAATATTGAATCAAAATTTTTGCATCTTCGTCCTCCACCCGCATTTTTACATCGTCAAAGCAAGGAAGGCTAAACACACCCAGCATTGATTTTGCATCCACCACATAACGTCCGCAGAGCAGATCTACTTCTTTTTTGCAGGCTTCTGCCGCCTGCACAAGATGTTTTGCATCCTGCATGTCTCTCAAATACACGGGTATGATCTTCATATACGCTCCTCCTTTATTATGCGAAGATCGAGATCACCAGTCCCAGAATCAGACCTGTGATTCCGATCAATGTTTCCATGATCGTCCATGATTTTAATGTTGTCTTCTCATCAATCTCCAAAAATGTACTTACCAGCCAGAATCCGGCATCATTTACATGACTCAGTGCCGTCGCTCCGCCACAGATCGCACAGCACATCGCTGCTCTGTACAGTGTAGAGCTGTCTGCCATAGCCGGCATTGACGCCATGATCCCGGAAGCCATCGTCATTGCTACGATTGAACTTCCCACAGAAGCACGTACCAGAAACGCAATGAGAAATGCGATCACGATCAGCGGCATCCCGCTCTTTTCCAGGATCGGTCCAATGATATTTCCAAGTCCCGAATCCTGCAGCATCCAGCGAATCACTCCGCCACTTGCGATTACAAGCAGAATCATTCCAACCGGTCTTAAGGAGTGATCCAGAATCTTTTTCAGCTGGTCTCTGTTATATCCCATTCTTGTTCCCAGCATGTACATTGCTGTCAGAGTTGCGATCGTCAATGCCACAAACGGTTCTCCTAAAAACTGAAGAACTGACTGCGCACTTTCCGGAATCGGAAGATATCCGGAGATCGTGCTGAACAAGATCAGAATAAGCGGAATTAAAATGATCGTGAATACAATCCCGAAGGATGGAAGATTTTTATCTATATCTGCAATTTCCTCTACATTTGCAGGGAGTTTGGTATAGATTTTATTTCCTATGATTTTTCCCCAGATAATTCCTGCAACTACTGTGGAAATCAGTGCAACCGGAATTCCGACCGCCATCATCGTCCCCAGATTCACACCCAGTGCGTTTGCAACCAGAACAGAACCTGCTGACGGCGGAACAAACGCATATCCGGATGCCAGCCCTGCCAAAAGAGGGATCGCGTAATATAACGTTGATTTTTTTGTCTGCTTTGCCACATTGAACGCCAGCGGAATCAGGATCACGACTCCGGCTTCAAAAAATACGGTTGTACCGAGCACAAGCCCCGTAAGCCCCAATGCCCATCCTGCTTTTTTCTGACCGAATCTGCGGATCAGCGTCTGTGCCATCTGCTGGGCTCCTCCGCTGACTTCAAGAATTCCGCCAAACATGGATCCCAATCCGATCAAAAGTGCAATTCCCTGCAATGTCTTTCCTACGCCCTTTTCTACCGTCTCCCCGATCATATGTAACGGCATGCCTGCACCAATTCCGATCAGTACAGCGGAAATCATCATAGAAATTACCGGATGAAGCTTCAGCTTAATGATCAAAATAACAATAAAAGAATTCCTGCTACGGATGCGATCAATAAGCGCATCGGATCTGCATAAAATACTGGTTCTGTCATCTTCCCTTCCCCCTTACATTCATCATATGTTTTCCTTGTTTAATACATCTGACCATTTTGTTACTTTTTCTCCTTTTTCCAAAGATTTTCTTTCAAATGCTTTGAATTCATCTGATGACTTTATTCTAAAATCTTTAAACCAGAAAATCAACCCGTAATATTTCACAATTTATTTACTTGTTTTTTGTGTGTTTTTATTGTTTGACATTTGTTTTTTCTTATTTTATCCTATATTTATTGCGTTATATTTGTAGAAAAGAGGAAAAGTCATATGATGAATTCAACTGAAAAGAGTTTACCTGAGAAGTTATCTGACGATATCATTGCCTATATTTTAGAAGAGCAGCTCCAGCCCAACGACAAACTTCCCAACGAATCCGTTCTCTCTGAAAAAATGGGAGCCGGACGAAGCTCCATCCGGGAAGCCATGAAACTGCTCGCATCCAGAAATATTGTAACAATCCGTCAGGGTTCCGGAACATATGTTGCCGCCTCCCCCGGAGTTGTTGACGATCCGCTTGGATTTACCTTTATTGATGACAAGAAAAAGCTGACACTGGATCTTCTGGATGTTCGTTTTCTGCTGGAGCCTGCCATTGCCGAAATGGCAGCCCTGCATGCCGAAGAGACCGATATCCGCAAGATCTCTACGCTGTGTGATGAAGTCGAAGCACTCCTCCTTCGTGGGGAAGATCACACTGGAAAGGACATTGAGTTTCACACTGCCATTGCCATGAGCAGTAAAAATCTGGTCGTTCCGCGGCTGATTCCCGTAATCAACAGCTCGATCCCGCTTTTTATCCAACTGACAAACAATCGGCTTTTACATGAAACGATTGAAACACACCGGGAGATCACCGATGCGATCGCAGCACACGATACGCTGCGCGCCAAAGATGCCATGTATCTGCATCTTGTATATAACCGGCGATGTCTTCTTGATCAGAAAGCATAAAAAGACAGTCATTCCTGTTCTTTTGGGAATGACTGTCTTTTTCATCAGTCTTTAATGATCAGTGCCATGAACACAAGATCTGTATCACCGGTATTGGTCAGTGCATGTCCGCATCCATCCGGTGTAAATGTCACATCACCGGCTTTTACCGGGCGGATTCTTCCATTGTCGTCATAATTGCCCTCTCCGGTCAGGATGTAATACGTCTCACTTTCTCCATGATGTTCATGGTAACCAAGGGAACACCCCGGCTCCAGAGTCACTTCCGCGTAAAGCCCGCACTTTCCATTCATCTCTTTTTCTCCGAGAATATGCTTGATCAGCACATGTCCCTTTCCACCGCACATTGCTTCAATTCTTTCTGGGTTCATTCTTATCACCTCGTTTGGATTTTTCTTCTGTTATTATACTGCATTACTCGTCAAATTCCAAGATTACAAAATCAAAAACGTGACGTTTTTCTCGTATCCACAACTGTTCCTGTCGTTGTCTTTAAACGCTCCGCATTCTTAAAATTTTTACTGATACCCAGAGCATGTTCCAGCACATAATAATAGGAGGACGGAAGTACGCACTCCGTCACCTCATATGTCTCTCCCGGCTGAAATGATTCTACATGCTCCGTTGTAAAGTCCATTCTTCTCATCTATAAGCCTCGCTCTTATTGTTTATATAAATGATTTCTGTGATTCCATAAAAAGCATCCGCCGCCAAAAAGCCCAAAGACCAGTCCTGCATAGATTCCGGCACAGATCAGATCACTCAGCCTGCATATCACATTCATATGCTTGATGATACAGACCAAAATTCCTGCCATCGTAATTCCAATTGTCCAGATCAGCATTGCAGAAGTCAGAAACACTGCCATTCTGGAATTTTCTTCCATGTGTTTTGTGATCAGTTTCCATAATCTTGTATACATATTGATTCCTCACAATCTTTTTCTCATGTTCTTATCCAACATTTATTGTAAGGATGTTATGTTAAATCTATACCGGGTTCTGACAAAATTTTTTGTTAAACTGACCAGTTCATTCCCTTCCCAGTATTTTTTCCGTAATCTTTGCCGGCGTACTCACGATCCAGTCAGCGCCTGCATCTTCAAGCTCCGCTCTGTCACCATAGCCATATAAGACTCCCAATGCAGACACTTTGCATGCCTTTGCTCCCAAGATATCATGTTCTCTGTCACCGACCATCAGCACCGACTGCCTGTCTTCTACTTTACAGTTTTTCAGCACATACTCAATGACTTCTGCCTTTTTCGTACGGCTTCCGTCCATATTTGCCCCTCCGATAAACTCAAAATATGGCGCGATCTTAAAATGCTCTGCAATCTTCCTTGCATATTTCTCCGGCTTGGATGTCGCAACTGCCAGACGGATTCCCGCATTTTTTAACTGTTCCAGTACTTCCGGGATGCCATCATAAACAGCATTTTCAAGCATCCCTTTTCCTTCGTAATATTCCCGGTAAAATTCTACCATCTGATGCCCTTTTTCATCTGAAAACCCGCAGAATTTTGCAAACTGCTGTGCAAGCGGCGGTCCCACGAAGCATTTAAGCTCTTCCAGATTTTCTACGCCCCTGCCGATTTTTTTCAATGCATACTGGACACTGTTCATGATTCCGAGACCGGAATCTGTCAACGTTCCGTCCAGATCAAACAGGACAAGTTCATACTGATATGCCATGTTCTCCTCCTTCTAAAAGCTGCGGATCTTGTCTGCATCTTCATCCTGTGTATTCTCTATTTTTTTGATCACTACATAATAACCGAACTCATCATTTACTTTGACAAATACCCGATCGCCTACTTTGTGTCCCAAAAGGGCTTTACCGATCGGTGATTCAATGCTGATCAGTCCGTTTAGGGAGCTTCCTCTCACTGAAGTTACGATCCGGTACGTCTCCAGCTCGTCATCATCCTCACAGTATACCTGAACGGTATTGTTTAATCCAACTTCATCTGCACCGGAATGGTCCTCTACAATAACTGCAGTCTTTAACATTCTCTCCAGATAACGGATCCGGCTTTCATTTCTGTTCTTCTCTTTTTTCGCCGCATGGTATTCAAAATTTTCGCTCAGATCCCCGTGAGAGCGTGCCTCTTTGACCGCTTCAATGAGTTCTTTGCGCTCTACCAGCTTTCTGTGTTCAATCTCCTGCTGAATCTTTTTGACATCACTTTGGGTCAGTTTCTCTCTCATAATATGCCTTTCTTACAAAGCAGGCAGAAGCCCGAAAAAATTCCAAACCTCTGCCTGCTGTATCTTCCCTGTATTTCTATTCCTGTTGAAACAACCTGTTCTCTGCGATTATTTTACAAGCAGAGATTTTCCTGTCATTTCTTTTGGCTGCTCCATTCCCATCAGCTCGATCAGTGTAGGAGCGATGTCTGCCAGGCATCCGCCTTCTCTCAGTTTGTAAGCCGGATCAGCATTCACAAGAATAAACGGTACCGGATTTGTTGTATGTGCCGTAAACGGCTCACCTGTTGTCTCATCGATCAGCTGTTCTGCATTTCCATGATCTGCACAGATGAACATCTGTCCGTCCACTTCTTTCAGTGCATCCACTGCTTTTCCTACACACTCATCCACTGCTTCGATCGCTTTGATCGCTGCATCTTCTACTCCAGTATGTCCGACCATATCCGGATTTGCAAAATTGATAATGATCACATCATATTTGTCAGATTTGATCGCATCTACCAGCTTATCGCATACTTCATATGCACTCATCTCCGGTTTCAGATCGTAAGTTGCCACTTTTGGAGATTTTACAAGGATTCTGTCTTCTCCCTTGTTTGGTTCTTCTACTCCACCGTTGAAGAAGAATGTTACATGTGCATATTTTTCAGTCTCTGCAATACGAGCCTGTGTCATGTTGTGTGCTGCCAGAAATTCACCGAATGTATTTGTGATCTCTTCTTTTACAAATGCTACCTGCTTATTCTGGATCGTCACATCATACTCTGTAAAGCATACAAATGTTGTCTTGACTCTCTCTCCTCTGTCAAATCCTTCAAAGTTATCATCACAGAATGTTCTTGTGATCTCTCTTGCACGGTCTGGGCGGAAGTTGAAGAAGATCACAGAATCTCCATCTTTTACAGTTGCCACCGGTGCACCGTCTTTTACGATCACCATTGGTTCTACGAACTCATCTGTCTTATCTGCATCGTAAGAAGCCTGAATCCCTGCTGTCGCAGATTCTGCCTGTACGCCTTCTCCTTTTACCAGTGCATTGTAAGCTCTCTCCACACGATCCCAGCGGTTATCTCTGTCCATTGCATAGTAACGTCCGCTGACAGATGCCACTTCTCCGATACCGATTTCTTTCATTTTTGCTTCCAGAGCTTCTACATATTCTTTTCCGGATGCCGGCGGAGTGTCACGTCCGTCCAGGAAACAGTGTACATACACTTTTTCTACACCCTGTCTCTTTGCAAGCTCCAGAAGTCCGTAAATATGTCCGTTATGGCTGTGTACACCACCGTCAGAAACCAGTCCCATCATATGAAGAGCTGTATTGTTCTCTTTTGCATTTTTGCATGCTGCAAGCAGCGCCTGATTCTCAAAGAAATCTCCATCTTCGATCGCTTTTGTGATCTTTGTCAGTTCCTGGTAAATGATGCGTCCTGCTCCCATGTTCAGATGTCCTACCTCAGAGTTTCCCATCTGACCTTCCGGAAGTCCGACTGCCATTCCACTTGCATTTCCTTTTACAAACGGATACTCTGCCATCAGTTTATCCATGACCGGAGTCTTTCCTTCTGCCACAGCATTTCCTTTTGTTGTATCATTCAGTCCATATCCATCTAAGATCATCAATACGGTTGGTTTTTTACTCATGTCCATATCTCCTTTTACTTTATCTGTGAATTTGTAATTCCTGTATGGAATTTACCTCTTTCATTCCGTAGACTATTGTAACCGTTTTTCCCTGATTTTGCAAATATCTTTCTTATGAATTTGCAAACTCATCGATATCCATTTCATCCTTCTGCCTGATTTCATCCAGAACCCAGTGTCCGTTCAGGTGAATAAATTTCCAGTATTCATAGAACGCTTCATTTTTCCTGCTTCCGCGTATCATCCTTCCCGTCTTTTCATCCACCACATAATCGATCATTTTTCCGTGGATCAAATACCAGATATAATCCTGATCTTTCCCCAGATCGTCAAATGTATGTACCGGCACCGCACTTAAAAGCCGTTCATTTTTCTGCACCGGAACTTCATTTCGAACCTGCATCCACCCCAGCTTCATTACAAAATCATCGTAACATTTCTGACTCATATAGTCCTTTGCATAATCCGGATCCTGACGCTTCCAGCATTCCTGGATCACAAAATATGCATTCTTCACCTGCTCCTGGATCTCATTGATATCCCAGTTGTCCCCAAACTGCTGATACTGCCTCATCTCCCGGTAGCTTTTGGAAGATGCCCTTCTGGATTTGACAAAAAACAGTACGACTCCCGCATTCGCCATCAGGAAAAATCCCCCAAACATGACAACACTGCTTACCGGACTGGAACTTCTGCCGGTACGGTTGGAATGCGAACTGTAATAACTGCCGCCTCCGGAACTAAAGCCTCCTCCGCCTCCGGAAGAACCGCCGCTGGCTCCTCCTGCTCTTGCCTCTGCTCTCATGGGACTGCATATGCACAGAAACATCAGAGCCAGAAACAGAAGTACCTTTTTCTCTTTCATACGCATGGATAACCACCCTCTCTTTTCACTCACGCTTCCTTTGGATCATATGATTTGATTATACCATTTGAAAGCTGTACCGTCATTTATTTTCTGATTTTTGAGGGAAATATTTTATCCTTTATTTTTCTGTCAGCTCCATATTCCAGAATATTACATTCATAAGGATCACAACCACGATCACAACTGCAATCGATACCCAGAATCCCATATCGAGTCCCATAACTTCGTTGTTCCAAATAATTTTATCCAAAGATTTGTCCAGTTCATCTTCATTCCTCCTTTTACAGCAATTCTCCATAATGACGCACATATGCTTTTTTCAAACTTGTTGCCAGCACCATATAAAGCAGGATGCACGGAATCAGATACGCAAAATATGCCGTCGGCAGTGCCACAAATCCCAACATTCTGCCAAATGTAGTAAATGGAATGATCGTCAGCACTCCGATTCCTGTAAATGTCATCAGCGTCAGTGGTGCAGATGCATGGCTTTGAATAAACGGAAGTTTTGGTGTGCGGATCATATGGATGACCAGAGTCTGGCTCCACATAGATTCGATAAACCATCCCGTCTGAAACATTGCAACATAAGCCGTCTGCATCCGTACCAAATCTGCGCCGGCAAAATGACTGGCAAGATCATTGTACAGCACTCCCCTGGAAACAAAGAGCGGACAAAATACAAAGTACATAAAAATATAAGTCATCCAGTCAAAAACCGAACTTGTCGGTCCGATCCACATCATAAAGCTGCCCACACTGGACGCATCCCATTTGCGGGGTACAGAAATAAACTCTTCGTCCACATTATCCCATGGAATTGCAGTACAGGAAAGGTCATAGATCAGATTCAAAAAGATCAGCTGCAGGCTTCCATCGGCAAAAACGGAAGCAGTGCCGATGCCGCCAATACGGAAAACATGTTTCCAAAGTTAGAGCTTGCCGTCATCTTGATGTACTTGATCATATTTGCATATGTCTTGCGTCCTTCAATAATTCCTTCTTCCAGAACCATCAGATCTTTTTCCAGCAGCACAATATCTGCGGATTCTTTCGCCACATCTACTGCTGTATCAACAGAAATTCCAATGTCTGCGGATTTCATTGCCGAAGCATCGTTAATACCATCTCCCATAAAGCCGACTGTATGGCCATTTTCACGAAATACAGACACCACTCTCGCTTTCTGATCCGGTGTCAGCTTTGCAAAAACATCTGTAGTTTCTGCTGCTTTTGCCAATTCCTGATCACTCATGTTCTCCAGATCGGAACCAAGCAGCATATTTCTTACCTTAAGCCTACCTGCTTACAGATTGTACGAGTGACTTTATCGTTGTCCCCGGTCAAAATCTTCGTTGTCACACCATGGGCTTTTAAAGCCTTGATCGCATCCGCAGTAGACTCTTTCGGCGGATCAAGAAATGCAAGATATCCCATAAGCACCATATCACACTCATCCGTTACACCGAATGCACCCGCCGGAGACGGATTGCTTTTCTGTGCGATTGCCAGCACACGAAATCCTTTCTCATTGAGATCATCTACTGTTGCAAGGATACGGCTTTTTAATTCCTTTGTCATTGGCCGCACTTTTCCGTCACACTCCGCAAAAGAGCAGATAGAAAGCATCTCTTCTACCGCTCCCTTTGTCACCATCTGCGTCTTTCCATCCCGATTCTGTACAACCGTCGTCAGTCTGCGGCGAGCGAAATCAAAGGGAATCTCATCCACTTTTACATAGTGCTCGGACAGATCAACAAGCTGTGGATCATCCGCTTCTTCCTCTTCTGTTTTCTGGATGATCGCCACATCCATCAGATTCTTATATCCTGTCTGGAAGTAACTGTTCAGATACGCATGCCTGAGCACACGAAGGTCATCCTCTCCATTTACATTTAAATGATATTCGAGAACAACTTTATCCTGTGTCAGTGTTCCTGTTTTGTCTGTACACAGAATGTCGATCGCACCAAAATTTTGAATAGAATTCAGATTTTTGACGATCGTCTGCTTCTTGCTCATGGACACAGCACCTTTCGCAAGACAAGTAGTTACGATCATCGGCAGCATTTCCGGCGTCAGTCCCACTGCAATGGAAATTCCAAATAAAAAGGCAGAGAGCCAGTCGCCTTTTGTAATACCATTTGCCACAAATACCAGCGGAACCATAACCAGCATAAACCGGATCAGCACCCACGATACCGCGTTGACTCCTTTGCTGAAGCTTGTTTCCACTGCTTCATGCGCCACTTCTGAGGCCATGGAACCAAACAGTGTATGATCCCCGACTGTAACAACGACTGCTGACGCACTTCCGGAAATGACATTGCTGCCCATAAACGCAATATTAGTGTAATCCGTAATTGCATCCCTGGTCTCATTGACCATCGGTATCTTTTCAATGGGCTCGCTCTCTCCTGTCAGGCTTGCCTGGCTGACAAATAAATCCTTTGCATCCAGAATCCGCACATCTGCAGGCAGCATGTCCCCTGCAGACAGGTGAACAATATCCCCCACTACCACCTCATCCAGCGGAATTTCTGCCATTTCCTGACCTTTGCGGGTTACAGTACAAGTCGTTGTGATCATTGCAAGCAGTTTTTCAGCCGCATTGCCGCTTCTGCTTTCCTGTACAAAACGAAGCGTTCCGGATAAAAATACCATCGTCAAAATAATGACGACCGTCAGACAGTCAAAATCCTTTGGCACACAGCCAAACAGAGAGAAATGTGGAAAAATCATATCCGTAAAGGATGAAACCAGCGCCAGACAAAACAAAATCGCAGTGAACGGGTTGATAAATGCACCAGCCAGTCTCTGCGGCAGAGTTTTCTTTTTTTCACGAGTCACTTTATTGGAACCATATTCTGAACGGTTTTCCTCTACTTTTCCCGGTTCCAGTCCACAGAGTGTTGTGTTCAGATATCCTAACGTTTCCTGTGTAGGATGTGTTGCCGCAAACTGAATGCGGCGATTCTGCTCATCTCGAATGGCAGCTTTCTGTGCTGTCTGACGAACTTCTATACGATTTATTTTCTTATTCATCGGTCTATACCTCCTTCTTTTTGAGGCAAGATCCTTATATTTCAGGGAGAAAACAGATTCTGCCCTCTCTCTTTCTATAAACATCTGCCTGTAAATCTGCGTACTACCGTCAGAATCCATTTTTCTCACCTCCATCCATTCATGTAATATATCGATAAGAACCCGCAAATACGGGTTTAATTAAAGTATAAAAAATCGCATAGAAAATCACATAGTCAAAACCTTGCGATTTTCTTGCGATTTAGCAAGAATTGTTACTGTTACAGCCTGTCACTGAATTTGTATCCGATTCCCCATATCGTTACTATATACTCCGGAGCATCCGGATTGGGTTCGATCTTTTTACGGATCTTACGAATAAAAGCCATAATATTGCTGTCATCCATCAAATATTCTCCATCCCACACAGCCTGATAGATCTGTTCCTTTGTAAAGACTTCCCCACGATTGCGCGCAAGAAACAAAAGGATATCAAATTCCTTCGGCGTGAGAGAAATCTCTGTTCCGTTTTGCTCCACCTTGCGAGATTTCGGATAAATTTCCAGCGTACCGCAGCGGATGACCGAATGATCCCACACAGATAATTCATCCGTATCTGATTCCAATATAAGAGAACTGCATTCTTTATTCAGCAAATCTTCGATTCCGTTTTTCAATTCACCGGGTGGCAGATGCTCCATAAGCCACAGAGCAATGGAGGAATCCAGATTCACATAACCAATATTTTTTTTCATATTCCGGCTCCTCCTTTCTCAGATCAGATCCTGATTCTTTTTGATATAGAATGCTTTTGCCAGTGTGACCAACAGAAGATACGCAATCACATCTGCGACCAAAAACAGAAAATAGACAGGAGACATCGCAGTCATTCCAAGCATCTTCCCTACCGGAGTAACCGGCAGCAGTGTAAATAATACAATCCCCAGAATCGTAACTCCCGTGACCATACGCCCCGGTCTGCTTTGTATCAGCGGAAGCTGTTTTGTACGCAGAAGCTGCAGAATCAATACCTGTGTCCACATGGATTCTAAAAACCACCCTGTCTGAAACATGGAAATAAACAAGCTCTGCTTCTCCGCCGAAAGACTTCCAAAAGAGCCGTCGCACACTCCCGGACAAAGAACAAAATACAAAAACACAAAGGTCAGCAGATCAAACAGCGAACTGACCGGTCCAAAAAAGGTCATGAATTTTCCCAGTGTCCTGCCAGACCACTCCAACGGTTTTGTCAACAGATCTGCATCTACATGATCCCACGGTAAAATCAGACAAAGGATATCATACAGCAGGTTCAGAAGCAGCAGCTGTATGGAAGTCATCGGGAAAAACGGCAGTAACACGCTGGCTGCAACAATCGCACAAATATTGCCAAAATTAGAAGATGCCGTAATCTTAATGTATTTGAGCATATTGGCAAATGCTTCTCTTCCCTCTAAAACACCTTCTTCCAGCACATTCAGATCCTTTTTCAGCAGGATGACATTCGCACTCTCCCGCACCGCTTCTGTTGCATTTTCAACGGAAATCCCCACATCTGCCCGGATAACAGCCGGCAGATCATTCAGACCGTCTCCCAGAAATCCAACTGTATGCCCGTTTGTCTGCAGCGTTTCCACCAGCATGGCTTTCTGTTTTGGCGAGAGTTCTGCAAAAATATTTGTTTTCTCAACCGCTATGGGCAATTCATTTTCAGAAAGAGCATCCAGCTGTGCTCCTGTCAGACAACTCTCTGCGGGAATTCCGATACGCCTGCAAATGGATCGTGCTACTTGTTTTTGATCTCCTGTCAGCACCTTTACATTCACATGAAGACTGTGAAGCTTCTGAATTGCACTTGCGGCACTCTTCTTTGGCGCATCAAAAAATGCCAGATACCCCAACAGAATAAAGTCATGCTCTTCCTCGGGAACAAGGGCTGCTCTGCTCATTGTTTTATAGGCAACTGCAATTACCTTCATCCCGTCTTCCAGCATTTCATCAACCACAGCGTGAACATTTTGCAGGATATCCGCACCTGCTGCTGTTTTCTCTCCACGGTATTCTATCATGCTGCACTGCCTCGCAACTTCCTCAATACTTCCCTTGATGATCCAGATATTTTCTTCTCCCGTATTCAATAATACACTGGAAAAAACGTCGGTTATAGTCGAAAGGAAGTTCATCTGTCTTTTGATATTTTTCTGTCAGCTGCCTGTAGTAATCTGCTTTTCCCTGCATTTTCTCCGCCTTGCAGATCGCCTCGTCCAGATGATTTCCCACTCCGGTAGAATAATGACTTGCCAGATATGCATAATCCAGCACCTTCTGACTCTCATTCCCGAGAATATCCATGTAATACTCCAGCAGGACTGTATCCTGGGTCAATGTTCCTGTTTTATCCACACACAGGACATCCATGCTTCCAAAACTCTGCATCGCATTGATATTTTTTACGATTGTCTGTTTCTTTCCCATCGAATGACTGCCTTTTGCCAGACAGGCGTTGACCACCATCGGAAGCAGCTCCGGTGTGATTCCGACTGCAACAGAAAGTGCAAATAAAAACGCTTCTAACCAGTCTCCCTTCGTCAGTCCGCTTGCAAGAAACACAACCGGGACTAAAACTGTCATAAATCGGATCAACACCCATGCGATCGAATTGGCACCACGGTCAAATCTCTGCTTGCGTGCCTCCACAGACGGAGTCAGACCACCGTAAACTGTCTCCTGACCAACTGTCAGGACAATCCCAGTTCCCGTTCCTCCTGCAACTGTCGTGCCTCCGAACAGTATATTGCTGTAATCTGTCAGTTTCTGCGGTTCTTTGGGCAAAGCTCCGGAAATTTTTCGAGTATGGCACTTTCACCGGTGATCACTGATTGCGAAACAAACAAATCCGTCGCGCCTGTTAACCGCAAATCTGCCGGAACCCTGTCGCCTGCCTCTAAGCGGATCTGATCGCCAACTACCAATTCAGAAGAAGATAACTCCACCCATTGTCCATCTCTGAGTACCTGAACCGTTGTATGCACCAACTGAAACAGTTCATCTGCAACTCGTTTAGAATGCAGCTCCTGAGTCAGCCGGACAATTCCACTGAGAATCAGCATGGAAAAAATGATCAGACCGCTGTCAGATTCTTCTGATAATCACTGGACAAAAATACATCTGTTACCAAAGAGATTAAACCAAGGAAAAACAGGATCGTAGAAAATGGATTCACAAAAGCTCTTCGAATACAATAAAACATCGTATCCTTATTCTTTGCAGACGGCGCATTATTTCCATATTTCTGTCGCCGGATGATTGCCTCTTCCTGCGTAATCCCCTCTGCATTGATCTGAAGCTTCTGCATCATCTGATCAGGTGCGACACACGCATATTCTTTTAATCGTTCGTGAACCGCTTCTTTCTGATTCATGAAATTTGTACCTCCTCAAAATTTACTCTCTCGAACGGGAAATGAAAGAGGTGCAGGCGCAACCAAAAGGTCATGCCCACACCTTAATTTGTAAATGATCGGCAAATGCGATTTCTATTTGTAGTTGACAATCTGTCCGAAATCAGCTTTAAGAGAAGCTCCACCTACGAGTCCTCCATCAATATCCGGCTGTGCAAATAATTCAGGAGCTGTTGCAGCGTTTACAGATCCGCCGTACTGAATGCGAATTGCTTCTGCTGTAGCTTCATCATAAACTTCAGCGATGCACTCACGGATTCCTTTGCAAACTTCCTGAGCCTGCTCTGTTGTAGCTGTTTTTCCTGTTCCGATTGCCCAGATTGGCTCATAAGCGATCACTGCAGTTTTTGCCTGATCAGCTGTTACATTCTGGAATCCAACTTTTACCTGCTGGCGAATGAAATCCATTGTTACGCCCTGTTCTCTCTGCTCCAGAGTCTCTCCACAGCACATGATCGGTGTAATACCGTGCTCAAATGCTTTCAGGACTTTTTTGTTGACATCTTCGTTTGTCTCACCGAAGTAATCTCTTCTCTCAGAATGTCCAAGTACAACGTATTTTACTCCTGCATCTACGAGCATAGCCGGAGAGATCTCTCCTGTGTAAGCTCCGCTCTCTTCGAAGTACATGTTTTCTGCTCCAACCTGGATGTTTGTTCCTTTTACGGCTTCTACAACCGGTACGATATCGATAGCCGGTACACAGAATACAACATCTACTTCTTCATTTGCTACCAGTGGTTTTAACTCTTCTACTAATGCAACTGCTTCGCTTGGAGTTTTGTTCATTTTCCAGTTTCCTGCGATAATTTTCTTTCTTGACATACTCTTCACTCTTTCCTGTACTGTTATGTACACTGTTTATTCCAAACTGCGCCTGCGGCTTGTTTTCACTAAGCTTTGCTTGTTTTCGCTAAGCTTCCTTTACGGGATGTTCTCCTTACTAGCTCGAAAATACCTCGCCAAGTGCGGAGAACTAAGTAAACGCTAAGCTTTTTACTTATCGTTAGCTGCTGCTACTCCCGGGAGTTCTTTTCCTTCAAGGAATTCCAGAGATGCTCCACCACCTGTAGAGATGTGTGTCATCTTGTCTCCGTATCCTAACTGGTTTACAGCTGCTGCGGAATCTCCACCACCGATGATTGTCACAGCATCTGTCTCAGAAAGTGCTTTTGCAACTGTTTCTGTTCCGTTTGCAAAGTTTGGCATTTCGAAACATCCCATTGGTCCGTTCCATACAACTGTTTTTGCAGATTTTACTGCTTCAGCATATAATTTTGCTGTCTCAGGTCCGATATCCAGCCCCATCCATCCTTCTGGGATTTCATTCTGAGGAACAACCTTGATGTTTGCATCATTAGAGAATTCATCTGCTGCAACAGCATCTACAGGAAGGAGTAATTTTACACCTTTTTCTTTTGCTTTTTCAATCATATCCAGTGCGTACTGTAAGTAATCTTCTTCCAGAAGAGATTTTCCGACATTTCCACCCTGAGCTTTTGTAAATGTGAAGCACATTCCACCACCGATGATCAGTGTATCTACTTTTTCAAGCAGGTTGTTGATTACAGAAATCTTGCTGGAAACTTTAGATCCTCCAAGGATTGCAACGAATGGTCTCTCCGGATTTTCTACTGCGTTTCCAAGGAAGTCGATTTCTTTCTGCATTAAGTATCCGACAACTGCTGTGTCTACGAACTGTGTCACACCAACGTTAGAGCAGTGTGCTCTGTGAGCTGTTCCGAATGCATCGTTTACGAACACATCACATAAAGAAGCCAGTTCTTTGGAGAATGCTTCTCCGTTCTTTGTCTCTTCTGCTCTGTAACGTGTATTCTCAAGAAGTACGATATCTCCATCGTTCATTGCTGCCACTGCTGCTTTTGCATTCTCGCCTACTACTTCAGCATCTGCTGCAAATTTTACTTCCTGTCCGAGAAGTTCTGACAATCTTACTGCTACCGGTGCAAGAGATAATTCCGGTTTTGGCTCTCCCTTCGGTTTTCCAAGGTGTGAGCAAAGGATTACTTTTCCTCCGTCTGCAACTAATTTTTTAATTGTTGGAAGAGCTGCTACCAGACGGTTTTCGTCTGTGATCTTACCATCGATCAACGGCACGTTAAAGTCACATCTTACAAGCACTCTTTTTCCTTTTACATTGATATCATCTACTGATTTTTTGTTAAGCATTTTGATTGCCTCCCTGTGTTTATTTTCTGTCAGACAAAAAGGTCCGGTCCAAATAAGACCGGACCCTTTGTGAGCCTATTTTTCAAAAATATAATCTAACTGATTAAATTTTTCTATATTTCGACTTACAGTAATGTTCCGAAGTGTTTGATTGTTCTTACCATCTGGCTTGTGTAAGAGTTTTCGTTGTCATACCAAGAAACAACCTGTACTTCTGTTGTTCCATTGTCTAATGGAAGAGCCATTGTCTGTGTAGCATCGAATAAAGATCCAAATCTCATTCCTACGATATCGCTGGATACGATCTCATCTGTGTTGTATCCGAAAGATCGTTAGATGCTGCTTTCATAGCTTCGTTGATCTGATCAACTGTTACGTTTCCTTCAACTACTGCTGTAAGGATTGTTGTAGATCCTGTTGGTGTTGGAACACGCTGAGCAGATCCGATGAGTTTTCCGTTCAGTTCTGGGATAACCAGACCGATTGCTTTTGCTGCACCTGTGCTGTTTGGAACGATGTTGCAAGCTGCTGCACGAGATCTTCTTAAGTCACCTTTTCTCTGTGGTCCGTCAAGTGTCATCTGATCTCCTGTGTAAGCGTGGATTGTGCACATGATACCAGATTTAACTGCTGCAAGGTCGTTCAGAGCTTTTGCCATTGGAGCCAAGCAGTTTGTTGTACAAGAAGCTGCAGAAATGATGTGATCATCTTTTGTCAGCTGCTCGTGGTTTACATTGTATACGATTGTTGGAAGATCGTTTCCTGCTGGAGCAGAGATAACTACTTTCTTAGCACCTGCATCGATGTGTGCCTGAGCTTTTGCTTTAGATGTGTAGAATCCTGTACACTCCAGAACTACGTCTACGCCGATTTCTCCCCATGGAAGTTCTTTAGCGTCAGCTTTTGCATAGATTTTGATTTCTTTTCCGTCTACTGTGATAGAATCTTCACCAGCTTCTACTTTGTCAGCCAGTTCATATTTTCCCTGTGTAGAGTCATATTTCAACAGGTGTGCTAACATTTTTGGAGATGTTAAGTCGTTGATTGCAACTACTTCATATCCTTCTGCTCCGAACATCTGTCTGAATGCGAGACGTCCAATACGTCCAAATCCATTAATCGCTACTTTTACTGCCATGATTAATTCCTCCTAAAGTTTAAAAAAATTGTTGCTGCTTTGCAGCTGTTTATTGTAAATCTCCAACCAAGTAATTACTTTGTTAAAGATTCATCAACTACGGTTATTGTACTAAAATGAAAACAAAAATTCAACCCTAAAATATATTTTTATAGAAGTTGTTTAAAAATAGGTTTTCTGTCCTGAAATTCTGTATAATATTTAAAGCCGCACGCTTCAAAACGTCTGCTGCTTTCTGAAAATCATAAGCCACATGCTCGGCTTATGCGCATCAGATCCTACTGTGATGATTTCCCCGCCCAGTTCTTTATACCGGCAGAGAATTTCCGGATGGGGGTGGCAGAATGCAAGGCCGTATTTCCATCCGGCCGTATTCAGCTCGATTCCTTTTCCCATTGCAATCACTTTTTTCAGGATTTCATCAATCTCCTGTGCATATTTTTTGTAAGAATACTGCCTGGCCTGACACTTTCCATAACGTACCACATAATCCAGATGACCCAGCACATCAAAACTGCTGACTGCATCCAGATTTTCCAGGGTAGCCAGAAAAGTCTCTTTGTAAACTTCTTCATCAGACCGTCCCTCAAAAATCTCTCCGTAATAGGGATCCATCCCATGCACCACATGAACTGAACCGATCACAAAATCAAACGGATACTGATTCGTCAGTTCTTCATAAAATCCCGCAAGATGAGGCTGCAGCCCCAGCTCAATCCCTCTCCGGATCTGAATTTTCTCCGCATATGCCTCTTTCCACTCTGCCAGCTTCGGAAAATACTCATCCAGATCCACCAGAAATGCCTCTGCACCGGTATCTTCATGAAACGGATAATCTTTGTCAATATGATCGGTAATACAAATGGACTGCAATCCTTTTTTGAGCGCACTCTCGATCATATCCCGGATATCTGCATCACTGTCCGTGGAAAATCTTGTATGCATATGAGAATCACTTGTTATCATTGAATCGTTCCTCCGCCGAGCACATACTCTCCATCATAAAATACAACAGCCTGTCCGGGAGTGACCGCTCTTTGTGGTTCATCAAAGGTACACAGTACTTCATCCTCTCCCGTCTTCTCTATTGTACACCAGGCGCCTTTGTGGTTATAGCGTATTTTGGTAAATACATGTAAAGGCTCGGTTAAATCTTCCACTGCCATAAAATTCAGATTTCTGGCTCGAAGCTGTGTAGTCATGGATTCTTCTTTTGTCCCGATCACAACTTCATTGGTTTCCGGACGGATCTCCAAAACAAATGCGGGATATCCAAGTGCCAGACCCAGACCTTTTCTCTGCCCTACCGTATAATGGGTAATCCCTTTATGCCGTCCAAGCACCGTACCGTCTGTGAGCACGAAATTTCCTTCCGGAACTTTCACCCCTGCCTCTTCTTCAATATAAGCGGCATAGTCGCCATCCGGCACAAAGCAGATATCCTGGCTGTCCGGTTTGTTGGCAATCCTGAGATTGATCTTTTCTGCAATGGCACGTACCTCGTCTTTTGTGTATTTCCCCACCGGCATCAAAGTCCTTTTCAGCTGTTCCTGTGTCAGATTATACAATGCATAAGTCTGATCTTTTGCAAGCGTAGCAGAGCGCCGAAGAGTATATCTTCCGTTTTCCAGCTGTACCACTCTTGCATAATGTCCCGTCGCAATATACTCTGCACCGATCGAGAGACTTCTTTGTAAAAGAGATTCCCACTTTACATACCGGTTACAGGCAATACAGGGATTGGGCGTTCTTCCATTCTGATATTCTTCCACAAAATAGTCGATCACATTTTCCTTGAACTCTTTTTTAAAATTCATCACATAGTATGGAATTTCCAGTGCAGCTGCCACTCTTCTTGCATCATCTACCGCACTGAGTCCGCAGCAGCCTCCGTTTTCCTCCTGAGCGGCCTGTTCTTCGTCCTGCCAGATCTGCATGGTCACTCCGATCACGTCATACCCCTGCTCTTTTAAAAGGTATGCCGCTACGGAAGAATCCACCCCTCCGGACATTCCAACAACAACTTTACTCATTTTAGTATTCCTCTTCTTCCTCTTCCTCGCCTTCGTGGATATCAGATTTCGGCTTTTCCAGCCCCTCGATCTTAATATGATGCTTCTCCGCGTAATCCCAGAGCGCCGCATGAATTGCCTCTTCTGCAAGAAGAGAACAGTGTACCTTTACCGGCGGAAGTCCGTCCAGAGCCTCCATAACCGCCTTGTTCGTCACCTGCAGCGCCTCATAAATACTTTTTCCTTTGACCAGTTCTGTTGCCATACTGCTTGTAGCAACCGCAGCTCCACATCCAAATGTTTTAAATTTTACATCCCGAATGATCTGATTCTCATCGATGTCCAGATAAATTCTCATAATATCCCCACATTTGGCATTTCCAACGGTTCCCACACCGCTTGCATTCTCAATTTCTCCTACGTTTCTTGGATTTTGGAAGTGATCCATTACTTTTTCTGTATACATATCAATACTCCTTTTTATTATGCATTCTGTTTTTTGATAAAGTCTTCATATAATGGTGACATACTTCTTAAGTTTGCCACGATCTCTTTGAGTGTATCTACGGTATAATCCAGATCTTCTCTGGTCGTCTCTTCTCCCAGTGTCATGCGCAGAGAACCATGTGCGATTTCGTGCGGCAGTCCGATCGCCAGCAATACATGCGACGGATCCAGAGACCCTGATGTGCAGGCAGAACCACTGGATGCACAGATTCCCTTCATATCCAGCATGATCAAAAGAGATTCTCCCTCGATAAACCGGAAACTGAAGTTTACATTATTCGGAAGCCGGTTCGTGCGGTCTCCGTTTAAGCGGCAGTATGGAATTTCTGTCTCAATCCGCTCGATCAGGTAATCTCTGAGTTTTCGCTCTTTTGCGGTTCTTGTTTCCATTGTCCGCATCGCACGCTCCACAGCTGCCCCCATTCCAACAATACCAGGCACGTTTTCTGTTCCGGCACGCGCTTTCTCTCCTGTGCACCTCCGTGTACAAAGGATCGGATCTTGACTCCTTTGCGGATATATAAAAATCCGATTCCTTTCGGTCCGTTGAGCTTATGTCCGCTTGCGCTGAGCATATCAATATGACAGGCATCCACATCAATCGGTATCTGGCCAAATGCCTGTACTGCATCTGTATGGAACAAAATCTTGTGTTCCTGTGCAATCTCTCCAATTTCTCGGATCGGCTGGATCGTTCCGATCTCATTATTTGCAAACATCACAGAAATAAGGATCGTATCCGGACGAATTGCTTTTTTCAGTTCATCAAGCTTTACGACACCGTTCTCGTCCACATCTAGATATGTGATCTCAAATCCACGCTGTTTTTCCAGATACTCACATGTATGCAGGATTGCATGGTGCTCGATTTTTGTCGTGATGATATGTTTTCCTTTCTTCTCATACGCTTCGGCAGTCGCTTTCAGTGCCCAGTTGTCAGACTCGGACCCCCCTGCCGTAAAATAGATTTCGTTAGCCTGTGCGCCAAGTGCCTGCGCAATAATCTCTCTTTGTCTGCTCACCACTTCCTTATTTCCGGAAGCAAAACTATACACACTGGATGGATTGCCATAGTGCTCTGTAAAGTACGGAATCATTGCATCTACTACTTCCGGTGCAGTTTTCGTTGTTGCCGCATTGTCTAAATAAATCAGTCTGCTCATGTTCTTTCTCCTTTTGTTTATTTTCTGCAGTCTCTATTGGAAACACACGTCTGGTCGGCCTTGCTCTCCTTGAGATTCTCGCCCACTTCTACGAGTGCTTTTAAATTCATCTCATCTACGGTCTGATTGATACTGTCATTGATTCGCTGCCACACATACTTTGTCACACAGTTATCTGCTGCCTGGCAGCCGCCCTCTAAGAGAAACCCGGAACATTCTACCGGATTGAGATCTCCTTCCAGCGCACGGAGTACCTCCCCCACCGAAACTTCTTCCAGTTCCTTTGCAAGGACATATCCCCCCTGTGCTCCGCGGATGCTCTGATGATACCTGCCTTTTTTAATTTTGACATCAGCTGCTCCAGATACCGCTCCGAAATTTCCTGTCTTTCCGCAATACTTGTGATCGATACAGGTCCTTCCCCGCCGTGCTGTGCAAGATCAATCAGTGCGCGCAGTCCGTATCTTCCTTTTGTAGATAATTTCACGCTCTCACCTTCTTGCTGATTCGCTTATTTTCCAATCCCTATTGTTTTACTAGGATTTCCTCTTGTAGAATACCATTGCCGTTTTGTTCTGTCAAGGCAAAATACCGAATATGTTATTAAAAACACTTCTTTCCAGGTGAATTTATGTCTGCCAGAAAAACAATTTTACAAGGAACCCTGATCCTGACTGCCGTGGGATTTCTGTGTCGGTTCATGGGATTTTTTTACCGTATCTTTTTAAGCCACACATTCGGAGAAGAAAATGTCGGCCTATACCAGCTTACTTTTCCGGTATTTGCTCTCTGCATCTCATTTACATCCGCAGGATTAGAGACCGCCATTTCCAGAACCGTAGCCAGAAAACAATCCCTCCATCAACCAGGGAAGCCTCTGAGACACTTTGTCTCGGACTTTTTATTTCATGCCTGCTCTCTGTGATCACGATGATCATCCTGCAAAAAAACGCAGCCGATCTCTCGACTGCGCTGCTCGGCGATCCACGTTGTGAAGAGATCCTGATTCTCTTATCTTACGCTTTGCCGCTTTCTTCTATTCATGGTTGTATCATGGGGTACTGCTATGGTTTAAAACAGACACAGATACCTGCCGTTTCACAGTTGATCGAGCAGACTGCCAGGATCTTATCTGTTTTCTGCCTGTACCGCTTCGCGATACGAAACGGACTTCATGCGGACATTTCCATCGCAGCTGCGGGAATTGCATTCGGAGAACTGTTTTCTACCTTTTATTCTGTCAGAGGACTTCAAAAGAGCCGATCTGATATTTTCCGCCCGGGATTTTCTTTCTCTTCTATAAGACTCCGCTTCCGGGAACTTGTCCCCTTGTCCCTGCCGCTTACTGCCAACCGGGTACTGCTTGGCCTGCTCCAGGGAATTGAAGCTGTTTCGATCCCCGGCTGTCTGAAACTTTATAATCACAGCACTTCCGAAGCATTGAGTACCTATGGCGTTCTGACTGGAATGGCACTTCCCTGTATTCTATTCCCGTCCGCCATCACCAATTCTGTTTCTATCATGCTGATGCCGACAGTTGCCGAGCTTCAGGTCAAAGACCAGGCATCCGGCATCAGAAAACTGCTGCAAAAAGTACTTGGCTCCTGTTTTCTCATGGGATTGTTCTGCTGTCTGTTTTTCCTGTTCTTCGGACAGTTGATCGGTCAATTTTTGTTTGCCAGTGATCTGGCCGGCAATTTTATCATCACACTGGCGTGGATCTGTCCTTTTCTGTATGTAAATGGTTCTCTGCTGAGTGTCCTGAACGGATTTGGCAAAACAACAACCTCTTTTACGATCAACATGGTCGGGCTTGCCATCCGCATCGGAAGTGTGTTTTTCGCAATTCCCGTTTTCGGTATCCAGGGATATTTATGGGGCTTATTGATCAGCCAGCTTGCAGTCAGCATCTGCTGCAGTGTTGTCTTAAAACATCTCATCTCTGCTTAAAGGGTTTTCAAAAATGCGCCGACCAAAACCGGATTTACATACAGTTCTAACACGATACCAACTAAAAGAAGACCTCCGGAAACCAGACTTTTCTGTATATTCCACTGCATACGCGGGTAGCAGTACGCATACCACACCACGATCAGATACGCTGGAATATAACATAAAAACTGGGGGAGCATTCCTGCAATGCACAGGATGCTCCCTTTTACTCCCATCCCGAGAACTGCCATAGAAAACAGAAGTCCGGCAGAAAAGCCCGTCCAAATCAAGAACAGAATAACTGCCGCTTTTCTGAATTTTGTAAAAGCAGATCCCAGCAGTACTAAAAACGGCAAAAGACGGACCTGCAGCAAATACCAGATATACTCTCCCGTCAGAATATCTGCCGCCCGGTATTGTTTCAAAAAATATTCGCTGAAAATCCCTGCCCCCGCTGCAAACTGCTCCGCTTCCAGATTGACATATAAAATTCCCAATAAAAATCCCGGCATAAAAAGAGCCAGTAGCTGCCTCTTTACATGAAACATCTTCAATGGTTTTTCTCCTTTTCCTTTCGATATTTCATTATATGCCGGGACTTTTTATTTATTCAGTTTTTCGATACTTCGTCTCATATGCCAGAAGAGCGGCAATGGTCTTGGAATCTTCTATCTCACCGGAAAAAATCTTTTCTTTTAACTCCTCCAGTGTGTATGCCTTTAAATCTATAAACTCATCTTCATCCAGATGCTGTCTGGAGGGAATCAGATCTCTTGCTACAAAAACCTCAATTCGTTCATTGCAAAAAGCCACTGTTGTCCGCAATGTGATCAGCCATTCCAGATTCTCACTGCGAAATCCAGTCTCTTCCTCCAACTCTCTGCCTGCACATACAATTCCCGGCTCATCTGCCGCATCCAGCGCGCCTGCCGGAACCTCCAGTGTATAACGTTCCAGTGCATTTCGATATTGGCGCACCATCAGAATTTTTCCATCTTCTGTTACAGGAACAACCGCTGCAGCCCCTTTATGACTGATAAAATCCCATGTGGCCGTATGAGTGCCGTCTATCTCCATCGTATCCTGATAAAAATCTACGATTGCTCCCTTATACTTTAATTCTCTCTTCAGACGTTTGATCTTTTCGCTCATTACACAATTCTTCCTTTCATCCACGAAAAAGCGGAACTTCCTTTCCCATCTTACGATGTTTCAGAAATTCCGCTTTTCATTTCATATTCAGTTTTCTATTTTGCGTAATCCGTGACGCGTGATTCGCGGATCACATTTACCTTGATCTGACCAGGATACTCTAATTCAAATTCAATCTGATTAGCAATCTCTCTGGCCATAAGTACCATATCATCATCAGTTACCTGATCTGGAACTACCATTACTCGAATCTCTCTACCTGCCTGAATAGCAAAAGATTTGTCAACACCTTTGAACTGGTTTGCAATCTCTTCTAATTGTTTCAATCTGTTTGTATATGTCTCTAATGTCTCTCTTCTTGCACCTGGTCTTGCTGCTGAGATCGTATCTGCAGCCTGTACAACACAGGCGATCAAAGTCTGAGCTCTACATCGCCATGATGTGCTTCGACTGCATTGATCACAGTCGCTGATTCTTTGTACTTTCTGCAAAGATCCACACCAATCTGAATGTGAGATCCTTCCACATCGTGATCGATCGATTTACCGATGTCGTGCAGAAGTCCGGCTCTTTTCGCCATACGCACATCCAGCCCGATCTCTCCTGCCAGAAGTCCTGACAACTGAGCAACCTCGATGGAATGCTTCAGCGCATTCTGTCCGTAGCTTGTTCTGAATTTCATACGTCCAAGCAGACGCAGCAATTCCGGATGGATACCCGGTACACCAACCTCGATGGCTGCTGCCTCTCCTTCTTCGCGAATCATAGAATCTACTTCTTTCTGTGCTTTTTCCACCATCTCTTCAATTCTTGCCGGATGGATACGTCCATCCACGATCAAGCGTTCAAGAGCAATACGGGCAACTTCTCTTCGGATCGGATCAAATCCGGATAACACAACTGCCTCCGGTGTATCATCAATGATAAGCTCTACACCTGTCAGAGTCTCAAGAGTTCTGATGTTTCGTCCCTCTCGTCCGATGATCCTACCTTTCATCTCATCACTTGGAAGCTGCACGACTGAAATCGTAGTCTCCGCTACATGGTCAGCTGCACATCTCTGAATCGCATTGACAACATACTCTTTTGCTTTCTTGTCTGCGTTCTCTTTTGCCTGAGACTCCAGCTCCCTGACCATCTTTGCTGTTTCATGTTTCACATCTTCTTCAACAGTTTTCAACAGATATTCTTTTGCCTGCTCGGAGGTAAGACCTGAGATTCTTTCCAGTTCCTGCACTCGTTTCTGACTGAGTTCTTCCACTTTGGCTTCACGCTGTCTTAAATGTTCCTCTTTTGCTGTAAATTTTGCTTCACGCTGCTCAATAGCTTCGGAACGTTTGTCTACTGCTTCTTCTTTTGCCAGCACACGCTTTTCATAGCGCTGCAGTTCCGACCTTCTTTCTTTCGTCTCTTTTTCAAGATCATTCTTCGTCCGGATGGACTCTTCCTTCACTTCCAAAAGAGCTTCCTTTTTTGTCGTTTCAGCAGTTTTCACGGCATCGTCAATGATTTCTCTTGCTTTCGCTTCCGCATTTCCAATCTTGGATTCCGCATTGTTCTTCAGATTGGTAATGGTCAGATAGCGAGTTACGACACCGACTATCAACGCGAGGGCCGCCGCAATAATTACACATAAAATTACCGGCACAGGAGCACCTCCTTATTTAATTTTCATTGTACATGTTTATGTATCTGCATACATAAATACAACACTTAAATTTTATACTGTTTTACCAACTGTCAAGCATTCTCATCATAATTTTGTATCACTTGACGGATGTCTTCATATCGGAATCCTTTTCGTGCCAGATGACCGTATAATTTTTGCATCTGCTCCGGTGTAGCCGTCCTTAGATCCACACGCTTTTTCTCGATAATCTTAAGGATTGCCTCAGTCTCATCCTGTCCGTCAAAGCACTCTTCTACGACCTGCTGCGCAATTTCCCTTGATACACCTTTCTGGCAGAGCTGATATAAAATCTCTCGTCTGCTCTTGGATGCCTTTCTGCTCTGTACAAAATTTTCCGCATACCGCGCGTCATCCAGATATCCGAAAGACTTCACATAAGAAATCGCTGCCTCCACTGCTTCCGGCGGGTACAATCCCTGACGCAGCTTCTCCCGCAGTGCCGATTCGCTGCGGTCCATATCCTCCAGAAGATGCATGGCACGAAGCTTTGCTCTTTTACAGATCACCTTCTGCAGAATCTCCTGTACAGTATCCTCCTCCAAAAGAGTCCCCTCAACAATCCGGTAATGCGACAGTTCGCCCTTGTATAACACAAAGGCGAACTCCTCATCTAAATACACTTTATATTTGATCTTGGTCAGCATCTCTACTTTCGTGACGACCATTTTTTATTCTTCTCCCTCGATCGACAGTTCCATCTGTTCTTCTTTTGGAGTCAGCTTCAGATCACTCTCTTTTACCTCTTCCTCTCCTTCGATCAAATGATAGTGCTGGCGTACTTTTCTGTCCAGCTCCTCCATCACCTCCGGATGACTGGTCAGATATGCTTTTGCATTTTCACGTCCCTGTCCGATCTTCTCTCCTTCATATGCATACCACGCACCACTCTTCTTGACAAGATCAATACCAACTGCCAGATCCAGAACATCTCCTTCTTTGGAGATTCCTTTTCCAAACATGATATCGAACTCTGCCTCTTTAAACGGAGGCGCAATCTTATTCTTCACGATCTTGATGCGGGTTCTGTTGCCGACCATCTCTCCGCTCTGCTTCAGCGTCTCGATCCTGCGGACATCCATACGGACAGAAGCGTAGAACTTCAATGCGCGTCCACCTGTCGTTGTCTCTGGATTTCCAAACATTACGCCTACCTTTTCACGGAGCTGGTTGATAAAGATAACCACACAGTTGGATTTGCTGATGACCGGTGTCAGCTTACGCAGTGCCTGCGACATCAGTCTCGCCTGCAGGCCGACATGGCTGTCTCCCATATCTCCTTCAATCTCCTGCTTTGGCACCAGGGCCGCAACAGAGTCAATCACAATAATATCCACTGCTCCGGAGCGCACCATCGTCTCAGCAATCTCCAGAGCCTGATCTCCGCTGTCGGGCTGTGAAATATATAATTCATCAATATCTACTCCGATATTCTTCGCATAAACAGGATCCAGCGCATGCTCTGCATCAATAAATCCTGCAATCCCGCCTCTCTTTTGTACTTCTGCGATCATGTGGAGTGTCACTGTCGTCTTACCACTGGACTCCGGACCATAAACCTCAATCACACGTCCCTTTGGAACACCGCCAAGTCCCAGTGCCAGATCGAGACTCAGACACCCTGTAGGAACCGTCTCTACAGCAACATGACTGCCCTCTCCCAGCTTCATCACAGTACCTTTTCCAAAATCCTTCTCTAACTTTGCAATCGCCGCATCCAGCGCTTTTTTCTTTTCATCACTTGCCATACCGAATCTTCTCCTTTTTACCCGAACAGTTGTTCGCTTCTGTTTATTATACTATTATATGCTCCTTGAATTGTCAAGTAATTTTTTCCATCCTACTCCGTCCCCCTCCTTTCGTTACTGTTTTTCTACAGAAAACAGAGATGATAAAACCATAGAATATCCTCTTTTTATCCATCACAGGGGAAACTCTCTTGAACAGACCTGGAAGAACTCCTTGAACGTCTGGGTTATAACCGAGTATGATACAGCACAGGCGGCTGCATGATAAGTTCTTGTTTTCTATAACTTACAGAACTATCTTATCATGCGGCGCCCGGGATGCAATCTATTTATTTTAATTCCTGATGAAGAATTTCTCCATTGCTCTCAATCACTTTCTGGTACCAGTAGAACGATTTTTTCTTATACCGGTTCAAAGTTCCTGTTCCATCATCATTGCGGTCAACATAAATATATCCGTACCGCTTTCTCAACTCTGCTGTAGAAGCACTTACCAGATCAATACATCCCCATGATGTATATCCCATGATTTCAACTCCGTCCTCTATTGCTTCTTCAACCTGTAACAGATGTTCTTTCAAATAGGCAATCCGGTAATCATCCTCCACTGTCAGTTTTCCATCTTTTCCTTCTACCAGTTCATCAACCGCACCAAGACCGTTTTCCACGATAAAAAGAGGCTTCTGATAACGGTCATACATCTCATTGAGTGCATATCGAAGACCTTTTGGATCGATCTGCCATCCCCATTCTGAAGCTTCCAGATATGGATTCATAACACCACCCATCAGATTTCCCCGTCCTGCTTCTCCCTGATCCGGATCTGCAGAAGCACAGATACTCATATAGTAACTGAATGAAATAAAATCTACGGTATGCTTCAAAATTTCCTCATCTTCCGGGGCAAACTGCACCTGAATCTTATGTTCTTTAAAATAGCGCTTCATATAGCCCGGATACCGACCTCTTACATGTACATCCAGGAAAAAATCATTCATATGCCGTCTTTCCATCACTTCTATCATGTCATCCGGATGCGGTGTCAAAGGATAAATCGGAATATTAAGTACCATACATCCAATCTTTGCCTCCGGCATCATCTCATGAGCAATTTTAGTTGCCAGTGCACTTGCCACCAGTTCATGATGAACTGCCTGATACAGATCCTGGCGCGATAACTTTTCTTTTTCCGTATAAATCCCGCCGCTCAAAAACGGTTCATGCAAAACCGAATTAATTTCATTAAATGTCAGCCAGTATTTCACTTTCTCTTTATATCTGCCAAAAATCGTTCTGACATATTTTTCATAGAAACCGATCATTTTCCGGTTTACCCATCCATCATATTCTTTCGATAAATGCAATGGTGTCTCATAGTGAGAAATCGTAACCAACGGCTCTATTCCATATTTGTGGCATTCGTCAAATACCGCATCATAAAACGCAAGCCCTTTTTCATTTGGCTGCTCTTCATCTCCCATTGGAAAAATGCGGCTCCAGGCAATTGACAGCCGAAAAACCTTAAACCCCATCTCTGCAAACAATTTAATGTCTTCTTTATATCGGTGGTAAAAATCTATTGCCACCAGCTTCATGTTATCTTCTGTCGGAACCTCTGTTCTTGGTCCCACAATTCCTTTTGGTGTCACATCCTGGATATCTAGCCCTTTTCCATCTTCCAGATATGCACCCTCACATTGATTGGCTGCTGTTGCGCCTCCCCACAAAAATTTTTCGGAAACATTATTCTTCCACTCTCCCTTCTTTTAATACACCATAATGATACAAGGCTCCAATTAAATTTGCATCATTGTAAAACTTACAGTTTGTTATCTCAGGTTTCGGAACATACGGTGTAATTTTACGAATCGGATGATGTTCCATTAATTCATTCATGCTTCTGTTCAAATATTCCAGCAGCAGCGGCTGTTTACTGATTCCTCCGCCAATTGCCACCACATCCAAATCCAGTATCACATTTAAATTATAAATTTGAACTGCCAGCGTATCTGTAAATTCTTTCAGTGCTTTCAATACCGCTTCTTCTCCCTTGTTTGCACGATCAAAGATCTGAATCCCATCCAATTTTTCCGGATCTTCTCCTGTATAAAAAGCTGCTTTTTGGGCAAGGGTCTCTGCGCCGTTTGCCATGCCCCAGTATCCTTTCGCTTCCTCTGATCGTTTCTGATCTGTCAATATATAACTGTATTCACCGGCTGTAAAATGCCCTCCCCTGTACAATTTGTGGTCTATGATTATCCCACCGCCCACACCAGTACCCAGCACTACAACCGCTCCGTTTCTGCAGTCCTTCAGACTACCTTTCCATTTTTCTGCAAGTGCCGCACACTTTCCGTCATTTTCAATCGTCACCGGAAGTTTATATCTTTGTTCCAGTAATTGCACGACCGGAACTTCACTAAAATATGCCAACATTCCTCCGGTCACACAGTAGCCTTTCCGGCTGTCCAACATTCCCGGCATACTGACAGCAATTCCTTCTATTTGTTTCTGATACTTTTCTACAACAACATCCAGTCTCTGCAAAAAGTCTTCCAGCGTATGATCCACATATCCCGCGTCGGAAATTTGCCTCTTTCCAATATCTTGGCACTTTCATTCATAAGCGCATATTTTACAGCTGTACCGCCTGCATCAATCACCAGATATTTCTTCATCTTACCCTCACCCTTACTATCCAAAATTGATCGCCAGTTTTGCAAAAAGTCTTCTAACGTCAATCTGACTTCCGCTGTTTATAAAGCTGATCTTTCGATAATCCTGCCCGTGAATATAGGTCATGTCATCAGCCACTCTCGGTGCCGGTATCATCTCATAGCTTACTTTTTCCAGTTCCTCCATAAGAACTGCCACAGTCGCCTGATCTCCCAGCCCCCATACTTCTCCATGAGGCCATGCCATATTGTAAACTGCCGCCTTATGATTAAATTCTTCTAACTGCTCAAACAAATATTTGCCTACTTTTCCACATGGATGCACTTTCAACTGCAATTCTGCCAGTGAAACACCAAACTGTTTATATACATCCATTGGAATTTGCCATAGTTCCGCTTTTGAAGCAAAAATTACATTTGCCGCATGAATATCCATCATCAGATTAAATTCAAATCCTCCATTCGGATAGGCGGCTCCTCCGATCCAGATAATCGTAATCCTTTCTGCAATTTCCGGACAGATCAGCAAAGCAGATGCCACATCCGTAACAGCTCCCTGACAAGCAATATACAATGGTCTTTCATCCACTTTCAAAGCTTCTTCGATAATAAATCTGGCGCCTCTGATTCTACCGGAGTCTGCTCGTCTTCCATTCCCTTTGAAGCGCCCAGAGCTACCGGATATTCTCCTTCTATCCCCATCAGCTCCATCATCCTGATTACTTCATCATAGCTTGCTTTTGCAGTATTCTCCTCTCCGTATTCCTGGGGATTTTTACAAAAATGTCCCGCTACGATTCCCCGCACATCAAACTTGGGAGTCATCAGATGGTGTGCAAGCGCAAACTGATCATCCGCCTCATTTTTACAATCCGTATGAACAATCACTCTTATTTTTTTATTTTCCGGTACTTGATATGCATACTTCCACATACTCTTCTCCTCCTTATCTTTTCCGCTTTCAAAACAGATTTTCTATCCTTTATTCTGCAGTTTGTTCTGCCAGTTTTTTTCTCCGCTCTTTCAATTCACGTTCCATCTGGTCGTACTGTTTATCCAGATCATAGAAATACATCACAACAATACTTACGATATTTGCAATAATCGGAAGAATAACAAATGCAAATAAAATTGCCATATTCGCTTTTGATGACTGCACTGCCACCGTTCCGTCATAAGCTCCCCATGCAAGCAAACCTGCTACAATCGCACTCGCACATGCACTGGAAACTTTATTGGAAAATCCATTGACTGCCATCTGTGTTCCTGCAAGATTCCTTCCGCTCTGCCATTCTCCATAATCTGCCACATCTGCCAGCATAGAAAAATACATGTTGGAACGAAATCCCATTCCGAATCCCATCAGTCCCACTCCCAGGAATACAATCGCCACATTGCTGCCGCCTATCCAGATGATCAAAGACCCCAAAATCTGAATCAAAGTTCCCACAATCGAAATATTTCTTTTACTGTATTTTGCATTGAGACGTGCTGCAATCAACATTGAAAAAATCGGAACAATCGTTGTGATCGTCACTGCCACAGAAGTCATCATCTCATTTCTCACAATATACTTGAAGTAATATGCAATCGCTGCAAACATGCCAAGATATCCCAAAAATAAAAAGAACGTATAGGTAATCATTAACATATATGGTTTGTTTTTTATCAGGTATCCAATATCTTTGATAATACTTGTTTTTTGATTTGTTCTTGGCGGCAAATTGATTTCACGAATACTTGCCACACAGATCAGCATGATCAAAAACACCATGATTCCAAACACAATATTTGTATTTCTATATCCCAGCGCCTGATTTCCATGTCCCAGTTTTTCAATCAGCCACAATGCCATAGATGCAGATGTCAAAGATCCAAGATTCGAGAAAATTGTTCTTGTAGTGGCAATTTTAGTACGTTCCGTGGCATCTGCACTCAAAGTCGGCAAAATGGACCCCATCGGAATATTTACCAGCGTATATCCAAAAGAAAAAATAATATATGTAATATACGCCCATGCCAGTTTTCCACCTGTTGAAAAATCAGGTGTCGTAAATACCAGTACCATTCCAACCGCAAGTACCGGAGCCCCTGCCAGCATCCAAGGTCGGTTTCGTCCCATTTTAGTGTTGGTCCGATCAACCAGCGCCCCAACCATATAATCTGTAAATGCATCAATAAACTTTGTGATCAAAAACATAAACGCAGCACTTGCCGCCGGTATTCCTGCCACATCGGTATAAAAAATAAGCAGATATGTGTTTACCATTAAATACGCCAGATTACAGGCATAGTCTGAAATACCAAACCCAATCCTCTGACGCCAGATAAATTTTTTACTGTTTGTTCCTGTTTCTTTCATCATCACTACATTTCAGTCCTTTCCACTGTTCTTTCCTGTATGACCGGCCGGTTCATTTGATGATGCTATCATATCTGCTTTCCTCTTTTTTCTATATCATATTTCTGCTTTATTTATTATATTTCCATCATTTTTATTAAATTTCTTCTCTTGAAACAAATTCCGGACTTTTATAATAGTCCCTGTACTGCTTCGGCGTCATATTTTTATACACCTTTAAATACCTTTCCAAAGTGGCTCTGAGAGGAAAAACACAGATACTCGCTGATCTCTGTTAGAGATGCTTCGGAATATTTGAGCAAGTTTTCTGCTCTTTCAATCCGCATGTGCATACTATATTTCTGAATACTCTCTCCCGTTTCTTTTTTAAATATCCTGGATAAATGGCTTTCACTGACTCCCAGCGCCTCCGCAATATCCGGTATACAAATTTTCTGATGATAATATTTTCGTATATATTCCTTACACTGCTCCGTATACCTTGAGTTTGCTCTTTTTTCTCTTTCTTCTACGACCAGTTTTGCAAAATCATACAAACTCCTTTTCCTATATTCAAAAATTTCTGTCATTCTTTTGCACTGGTCTATCTTATTGATATAAAGATCACTGAGCTTATACGCTTTGGCAGGAGCTGCCCCACCTTCGATTGCTGCTCTTGTTGCCAACGTAATCGAACATATCCCCAGATTTCTTTCGTTTCGGATTTCATTTTCCGAGAGCTTTCCCGCAGTACTTGCCAATAATTCTACTGCCCCTACTACCTCCTCCAGATTTCCCTCACGAATATAATCCATCGTTTTTACTTCTTCCTGATAAGTATGATGATATATATCCTCTGTATCTATTCTTACATCCGCTTCAAGTCCAATCTCCTGTTTCTCGATCAGACCATTCGCATCCAAAATTTCTTCATCTTCGTATTTCTCCTCAATTTTTATATAAGATAAAAGCTCCAATAAAGCTAACAGATTCTGCAGTTTTAGTTTGGGCGGACACTGTTCATTTTCTATCTGATAAGCTTTACAGTATCGGTGTATCTCTACATAAGACATATCCTCAATACAGATTGGTCCCAGCAGAAGCATCTTCGTCATTTTTTCTCTCATCCCACAAAAAATCACTTATTCTCATCCTGATAAATCACCGGTGTTTTCTGGTTCATGATTCGATTTTTCAGAAGTTCGCGAAGTTCTTCTGATAATATCAGTGGATTGCTTTGCTCTGCTAATACCCCATAACAACTGATTTCATCCGTTTCACAATCCCATTCAAAAATTTTTTATATTTGTCATAATGCTGATCTTCGTATATAAATACTCCATTTTCTTATCCTCTCAATCTAAAAAGCATTTCGTTTCCGAAATGGCTTACAAGAATCTTCACATTTAAATTCTCAGAAATTTATTTTGACTCTTTCATAGATTTCACGCGATCCTGGATCGTCTTATTGAAATTCTCAATCTTACGCTCATAAGACGTATTCATATATTTTGACTGCAGCATAAAATCTGCTGTAGAAAGGTTGTTCGCGATCGGAATATCATAAACAACCGCGATTCGAAGCAGTGCTTTTACATCTGGATCGTGAGGCTGTGCTTCCAGAGGATCCCATAAAAAAATCATAAAATCGATCTGTCCTTCCACGATCTTTGCTCCGATCTGCTGGTCTCCTCCGAGAGGACCGCTGCAGTATCCTTTCACAGGAAGTCCCGTACGCTCTGAGATCAGTTTTGCCGTTGTTCCTGTTCCGCACAGAAAATGTCCTTTCAAAATCTCTTTATTTCTGTCACACCAGTCTACAAGTTCTTTCTTTTTTCCATCATGAGCAACCAGCGCAATGTGCTTTGCCTTGCCGATTTCCATGGTCACAAAATTATCATTCAGCATCTTTTTTCCTCCTGTCTTTTACCTTCACTGTGCAGCTTCATCCGTCTACGCCATCTGTTCCATGGAATCAAAACGGATGGCTGCGATCAGACCGATTATCACAGTTACTATCATACTATAAATCAGAGCGATTGGAAAGACTAAATCCATACTTATAAAGATTCCTGCCAACGCTGCGACCATCACCCCGATTCCCAGCACGAACATCTGGAAAAAAGCTCTCACCACATCCTGTCCGGTACGTCCAAGCACATCTCCCACCACGCACTGTGCCAGCACCTTACTGTACATCCGGTTCGCCTGAAGTATCGTGTAGATCAGGATCCCCAGGATTACTTCCAGCACATTTACCTTCCACAAGATTCCGATGGGCACACAGAGTAAAACTCCATCTACAAATGCTTTCACATGCTCCATCAGTGTCGAGTACCACAGCTTTTTCACCGGACTATCCGGAATCAGATAAAGATAGGGTGTTTTAATCTCAGTCTCCCACTTTCCAAGATATCCGCTGAAGATCAGAGTCATATACGCCAGAATTCCAAGCAGAAAAATCTGAGGAATCCCGCTTTCCTGTGCTGTCTCTCGCATCGCAAATGCCATAACGATGCCTATCCCGAGATTCAAAAGTGTCATTTTCGAGAAAATAAACGTTCTTTCTTTTCGATATTCCAAAAGCTGGCGGTAAAAGATTGCCTTTGCTCCGACTGCTGATAACGGACTGTCATATGGCGGAATTTTTTCTTCTTCTCCTCCAGCCCCATGACCATTTCGCCGTTTTTCTTCCGCTTGATCATTTCTGCATAGGTATCTGCAAATTTTGCCGCGTCCTCATAATAATCTCCATTACACGGCATCCGGTATGCAGGATCACAAGCAGGATCGTCGTCAGAAGGTACAGAACCATCCCTGCAGCATTGAGCAGATCCGGACTTAAAAGAATCAGATGAAATGCAGAAATCTCCCATCCAATAATTGGAATCATCCGCAGGATCGGCCAGTCAAAAAATGCAGAAACTGCTGCAAAAGATACGCCTTTTTTCCAGAAATACAGAACGATCAGTCCTGTAACCATAAGCAGAAACACCTTGATCCCACGGCCGATCCACTCTCTTGCCTTCTCCGAAATCCGTTCACTGGAATACAGGCAGACCATCAGGCTGATCTCCAATGCCAGATTACAGATACAGATTCCCGCAAACAGCAGAATTCTCCACGGACTGACATCAAAAACTGTAATTCCTGCGATAATAAATATCAGAAAGAACACCACACTGCTCAGATAATTCATCCAGGCTCCATGGATTAGCACGACCTTTGGATCCACAGGCGCATTGAAGATAAAATGTGCATGTGCCGGGCGGAAGAGAATTCCTTTTCTGGATGCATATGACATAAAATTCAGCAAAAACAGATACAACGACCAGACTGTCAGAATGATCACCATTCCTTTTGCACTGTCAAACTTCATCTGCACTGCTAATTCTGCCAGCATCACAGCCAGAAAAACAGCATATGCCGCACAGGCTAACACAACCAGAAGTGTGAGCGGCTTTTTCACTGCTTTTTTCAAATTGTTGATCATACTTCGTTTTGTCAGATACAATAGCGCTCTCACGATTTCTCACCACCTGTCATTTCAAAGAACAGCGCATCCAGATCCTTGTCTCCCACCTCATCCTTCCGGTAAGAACCAATGATCTTACTCTTCTCCATCACAAACATCATATCCCACAGCTCTTCTACCATCTCCAGCATATGCGTGCTAATCAGTACTGTAACTCCGAGAGCTTTTTGTTCCAGCACGACCTCCTTAAGCTCTTTGATCGCTTTTGGATCCAGCCCCACCATCGGTTCATCCAGAAGCAGCACTTTCGGCCTGATGGCAAGCGCACAGCAGATACTCACCTTCTGCATCATTCCTTTGGACAGCTCATTTCCCAGTTTATCCTGCTTGTCATCCAGGTCAAACCGGGCAAGCAGCGCTTCCACCTCTTCATCCGTAATCCCGCTGTTGTAAGCTTTTCTCATGTATTCGATGTGTTCTCTGACGCTGAGTGCATCAAACATGGCAGGCATCTCCGGAACATAGGCAAACTGTCTCTTTGCCTCCACACTTCTGGCAGGAAGTCCCTGAATTCCGATCCGCCCCTGATACCGAAGCAGACCTGCGATACTTTTGATGATCGTCGATTTTCCGGCTCCGTTTGGTCCCAGAAGGATCCCGACTGTACCATCCGGTACAAAAAAACTGACCTCATCCACCGCCAGAGACTTTCCATAGGATTTACTTAATTTCTGAACTTCCAGCATATCATTTCCTCCATCGTGTTTTACACAGCTCACAGCCTGTCTGTGCAGACACAGCAGCTGTCTGACGGGTCTATCATTACTGGTCACACCAATTACGGCTTATCACGCAAAAAAGATTCCCGTTCATTGTACTGTTGATTTGATACAATAATACGAAAATCTTTTCTGTTTGTCAACTCTTTATTCGTCTGCTTTTTCCTGTGTATACAATTTGAACAATGCCTGTGTTCCCTCGTCTCCAAGACCTTCTGCCTGCAGCTCTTCATACTCTGCCAGCACCTGACTTAAGACATTGAGATCCAGACCGCTTATATTGGATTCGATCAGCGCCAGTTTCATATCTTTGATAAAATGCTTCATAAAGAAGCCCGGGCGGTAATCTCCTTCCAGAATCTTCGGTCCGAACAGATCCAGCTGACGGCTTCCTGCCGCACCTGTAGACACAGAATGAAGCACTGTCTGCAGATCCAAACCTTTCGCCTGTGCATAAGCAAGTGCTTCACATACTCCGGAGAGCGCGCCTGCGATCATGATCTGATTCGCCAGCTTACAGTGCTGTCCGCATCCTGCTGCTCCCTGGTAGTTAATATTGGTTCCCATTGCTTCAAACAGAGGCATACATGCTTCAAAATCTTCTTTGTCTCCACCCACAAGGATAGAAAGTGTTCCTGCCTTTGCACCGGTATCTCCTCCGGTTACCGGGGCATCCAGAACATGAAATCCCCGCTTATTCCCCTCTTCATAAATCTTTTGGGCAATCTGCGGACTGGTGGTTGTCATATCGATCAGATACGCACCTTCTTTTGCGCTGTCCAGAATATTCCCTTGATCGAAATACACTTCTTCCACGTCCTGCGGAAATCCCACAATGGTGATCACTGCCTCACAGTCTTTCACGCAGTCTGCAATGCTGTCATGAAAAGTCACACCCTCTGCGATCACATCTTCTACCTTTGCTTTTGTTCTTGCATAAATGTGCAGATCAAAACCTGCCTTTTTCAAATTCCGCACCATGGATTTTCCCATGATCCCGACTCCGATAAACCCGATCTTTTTCATTTTATTTTCCCTCACTATTGTTTTTCTACAACTTCACCCTGTTTTTTATAAATGCTTTTCGCCGGTACAAATCCTCTCACAGAAGAAAGCGGATAAATGTTCGTATGGCTTCCCACAACGGTTCCCGGATTTAAGACACTTCCGCATCCCACTTCTACTTCATCGCCAAGCATAGCTCCGAATTTTTTCAATCCGGTCTCGATTTCACCTTCCGGTGTTTTTACAATTACCAGCTTCTTGTCTGACTTCACATTGGATGTAATAGATGCAGCACCCATATGCGATTTGTATCCGAGAATTGAGTCTCCCACATAATTGTAATGCGGAACCTGCACTTTATTGAACAGGATCACATTCTTCAGTTCTGTCGAATTTCCGACTACTGCCCCTTCTCCCACGATCGCATTGCCACGGATAAACGCGCAATGTCTGACCTCTGCTTCTTTTCCGATGATCGCCGGTCCCGTAATGGATGCGCTTTTTGCTACTTTCGCTGTTTTGGCGATCCAGATATTCTCTCCCTGTTTTTCATACTCCTCTTCGCTGAGTGTATTTCCCAGTTCCACAATAAATCGGGAGATTTTCGGAAGCACTTCCCACGGATAGGTCACTCCCTCAAAAATATCTTTTGCAATTGTCTCATCCAATGTATAAAGTTCTTTTACTGTCAGTTCTTTCATAAATTAACTCTCTCCTTTTTAATTCTCTTTTTTGCGCGATGTCCGGTTTGACGATACCGGTTTTTTATAATATTTTGCAGCCGCATCGTAAAATCCTTTCAGCTGATATTGATTGTTCAGCCGCTTTACGCCTTCTGTCCTGCTGATAATGAAATGATCCAGCTTCTGCATATACTCATCCGGAGTGATCTCTCCGTCTGCCACATACGTCAGCCCTTTCTCCCAGCTGGCCGTCAGTTCCGGATTCAAAAGCGAACGAATGGACTGGTTCACCACATCATACACCATCTCTCCCTGAAGAGTCGGAGTGATGATCTGGGTCTTCTTATTCAGGCTCAGATATTTGATATGGATCAGCTTTTTCAGAATTTCCGCTCTGGTGGCACTGGTTCCGATACCGCTTCCCTTGATCTGGCACGCAGCTCTTCATCCTCAATCAACTGCCCCGCGTTTTCCATTGCAAGGATCATGGATCCGGAATTGTAACGCTTCGGCGGAGAAGTCTCTCCTTCCTTCACATCCAGCGCACAAACCGGCAGGACTGCCCCCTTTTTCAGATTCTGCACCACCTGGAAAAATTGTGGATCCATACTCTGTTCTCCTGCATTTTGCGGAATTCCCGCTACTTTCAGATACCCTTCTTCTGCCAGAACCTTAAAATTCGAGAAAAAGCTCTCCTCCCGTATCTTTACAGTCACCGCTACTTTCTGATATACAGCGGGCGGATAAAAAATACTCAAAAACCGTTTTACAACACAGTCATACACATTCCTTGCCGCCTGGGAGACCGACGAAAGTGCCGAAAGTCCCTGTCCAGTCGGAATGATCGCATAATGATCGGTAATCTGTTTATCATTGACATAACGGGTCTTTACCAGGTTCTTATACGTTCCCATAGCCGCGATTTCTTTTAAATATACTGCCACGGACCGTATTTTGACAGCCCGTTCAGATTTTTACTGATTTCCTTTGCAACAGCAGTAGACAACACTCTGGCATCTGTTCTCGGATAGGTCACCAGCTTCTTTTCGTATAATTCCTGCACGATCCGCAGTGTCTCATCCGGACTGATCTTAAACCGCTTGGAACAATCATTCTGCAGTTCCGCAAGATTATAAAGAAGCGGTGGGTTCTTCTTCTCTTTCTTCTTTTCGATCGCCGCTATCTGTCCTGTGACAGGCTCTTTCTCCTTCAGATATGCGATCAGCTCCTGCGCCTTTTCTTTTTGTTTGAATCCATTCTCTTTGTATAGGTCAAACGATTCGAAATAGCGGGAGCCTTTGACCGCTTTCCATTCTCCCTCAAATGTTTTTCCCTCAGCTTCCAGAGTCGCAAGCACACGATAAAATGGTGTTTTTACAAATTCACGGATTTCCCGCTCTCTTCGCACTACCATCCCCAGCACGCAGGTCATCACCCGTCCCACTGAGACTACCGCATACTTTGTCTTCAAATATCCGGAAATACTGTTTCCGTATTTTAATGTCAGAAGTCTGGAAAAATTAATCCCCATCAGATAGTCCTCTTTTGCGCGGAGATAGGCCGAAGCGCTCAGATTATCATACTCTGATAAGTCCTTTGCCTGCCGGATCCCGCGAAGAATCTCCTCCTCCGTCTGCGAATCGATCCAGACCCGTTTTCTTTGTTTTCCTGTCACATGTGCTTCCTGCTCCACCAGCCGGTAGATATACTCTCCTTCCCGTCCGGAGTCGGTACACACGTAGATCGTGTCCACATCCTGTCTGTTTAAAAGGGAGCTGACGATCTGGAACTGCTTTGCCACTCCCGGGATCACTTCATACTGAAACTCCTGCGGAAGAAACGGCAGTGTGTTCAAACTCCATTTTTTCAGTGCCGGATCATACACTTCCGGATAACTCATGGTCACTAAATGTCCCACACACCAGGTTACGATGGCTTCTTCTGATTCCAGATACCCGTCCTTTCGCTTTGCATTTAATTTTAAAGCCTTTGCAAACTCCTGCGCCACACTTGGCTTTTCTGCGATATATACTGCTTTCCCCATTCTTATTTATACAATCATCTTTCTGTTTATTCTATTCTTTCTGAAACAACCGTCTCATCTTCTGAAGAAACGTCTGTTTCTGTGGTTTCTTCTCCACTCGTTTTGCCATCAGTGCTTCTTTCATGAAGATTTCCTGTGAATTGATGGCTTTTCCTTCTACCTTCTTTTTGCGGTAGGTTCCGTCACTTGTCATCGCTCTTGCTTTGACATTATCTGCAAGCATTACATGCAGGTTTCTCACCAGCCGTTTTTTGATCTCCTCGTTGAGAATCGGACATGCCACTTCCACCCGTTTCTCCGTGTTTCTGGTCATCATATCCGCAGAACCGATGTACACTTTCTGCTCTGCTCCCGTGCCGAACACAAACACTCTCGGGTGTTCCAGATAGCGGCCTACAATACTGGTCACAGTCAGATTCTCTGTCTCTTGTGCAATTCCCGGCAGAATACAGCAGATTCCACGCACGATCAGATCCACCTTCACACCTGCTCTGGAAGCCTCTGCCACCTTCCGGATAAAATCCATATCCGTCACAGAATTCATCTTCATCACAATCCGTCCCTGTTCGCCCCTTTGAATCTCTTCATCCATCAACGCCAGAACCTTCTGCTTCAAACTGGTCGGAGATACGATCAGATTCTTATAGGTTCCATCCAGATTCCCAATGGACATATTCTTAAAAAATACTGCTGCATCCTCTCCGATCGACTGATTCGCAGTCATCAGCGAATAATCCGTGTACAATTTTGCGGTCTTCTCATTGTAATTTCCGGTTCCGATCTGTGTGATATATTTGATCTCATTTTTACTGCGGTATGTAATCAGACAAATTTTGGAATGTACTTTATATCCGTCAAACCCATAAAGTACCCTGCAGCCGGCCTCTTCCATCCGTTCTGACCATTCAATATTATTCTGCTCATCAAACCGGGCCCGCAGCTCGATCAGAGCGGTCACTTCTTTTCCATTTTCTGCCGCTGCACACAGATATTCTACCAGTCTTGTCTTTTTGGCAAGACGATAGATCGTAATCTTAATGGTCATCACATCCGGATCTGTGGATGCCTCTTTGATCAGCTTCAAAAACGGATCCATGCTTTCATATGGATAGGACAGAAGAATGTCCCGTTTCTTTACCTGAGCCATCACGCTTCCTTCTCCCACCTGTGCGGCAGGCTGTGGAGCAAATGGTACATCAACCAATGATCGTTTCATGGAAACAGGTACTTTATCCATAATTGAAAAGATATAATCCAGTTTCATCGGAATTTTCGTTCTAAAAATGCAGGCAGGCGTAATTTTGAATTTCTCACAGAGATATTTCTCTGTCTCTTTATTCAGCGGATTGGCCACTTCCAGACGTACCACTGCCATTCTTCTGCGCTTATTCAATGTCTCCTTCATTATATAGCGAAAGTCTTCATTGTCCGCATAGTTCTCATCGTCAGGAGAAATGTCCGCATTTCTTGTGACACGGATGTATGTGATATCCGATACCTGATACTGTTCAAACACAAGATCCAGATACTCCATGATCACTTTTTCCATCCGGATATAACGAATGTCATGTCCCGGCAGATAAATCACATCTGAAATAAACTGAGGAACAGGAACGATCCCCATCATTTTTTTCTCTTCAAAACGAAGCGTTGCGATCACATACAGTTCTTTATTGAGCAAATGTGGAAACGGATGATTTGCGTCTACGATCTGTGGGGAAAGCAGTGGAAGCACCTGTTCTTTGAAATAATGTTTGACATACTTTTTTTCCTGTGCCTCCAGCTCTTTGAAATCCAGCCCACAGACCCCGTATGGATGCAGCTGTTTTTTTATCTCCGCATACGTCTTATCCCGCTCTTTATAAAGCGGGGCCACTGCCTCATAAATCTTATCTAACTGTTCTTTCGGAGTCATCCCCGATCTGCTGTCTAATGTCTTGCTGTCCACAGATGCCATATCGTAGAGACTTCCTACCCGAATCATAAAAAACTCATCCAGGTTACTGGTGAAGATCGATACAAATTTCATCCTCTCCAGAAGCGGAACACTTTCATCTTGCGCTTCTTCCAGCACTCTCTGATTAAAGCGCAGCCACGATAATTCCCTGTTCTGTGTGTAATTCAAAATTTCTTTTTTCATATGTTTCTCCTTCTGCCGGTTTCACATGAATACTCCACATTGTATCATGTTTTCCATGCAAAATATACCTATTTTTCGAGATACTCCATGAGACGGTCATACTCTCTTTCCATCAGATCATATCCGTGATGATAAAATGCCATCAGATGCTCCTGACTTCTCTCCAGTCTGGACACCGGCTTTACCTGCGGCCGGATCACAAAAATCTTGCCTTCTCTCTCCAGATTCTCCAGCTCATTCAGCGTCCGGTTGTAATACGGTGCACGCCGCAAAAGAGTCCGCAGAAGATTCGGATAAGATCTGTAGGCTCTGCGATACATCCTCTCCACCGCTTTTGAAACCGCCTTCTTGCGATATCCCCGATTTCTTGTCAGAACAACGATGATCTTCTCATTTCCAATATCCAGCGCTCTTTGGATCGGAATAGAATCCGCAAGTCCTCCATCCAGATACGGGATCCCATCAATATTTACGATCGGACAAAGCAGCGGCATACTGGAGGATGCCCGGCAGATTTTCATCAGCCTGTCGGGATCCTGCACCTCATCCATGTACTCCGCTTTTCCCGTCACACAGTTTGTCGTGACCAGCTCACAGTTCATCTCTGACTGAAAATAAGTATCAAAATCAAAAGGATAAATCTGTTTTGGATAAATATCAAAAATCATATCCATATTCATCAGACTTTTTTCTTTTATAAATTTACGCACCCCGTAATAATAGGACAGATTCTTATCTGTGGGGATCATACAGTCTCTTGTCCGTCCGGGCTGCCTTGACACATAGTCCACCGCATTGCAGGCTCCTGCCGAAACACCGATCACATGAGAAGTGTAAAA
>ENA-OQAA01000168-OQAA01000168.1-human-gut-metagenome-genome-assembly--contig:-NODE-168-length-48393-cov-4.059006_pt1 | contig 48393 bp, 55 predicted proteins | sample MGYA00242489_ERZ504515 | MGnify/ENA primary metagenome ERZ504515 (study PRJEB26092, sample SAMD00036237) | human gut metagenome | host: Homo sapiens | study: EMG produced TPA metagenomics assembly of... | reverse complement strand
AGATAAAAGTCCAATCGATTGCCTTATCAATTAAACGAAGCATATGATTCTGAGGAACCATGTCATCCATACAAAACATAAGCATTTGTTCTCTTTTTTTATCTGCATTTTTAGTCATCATAAAAAAACACCGCCTTCTGATATTTATTATATCAGAAAGACGGTTCTAAAAGTAGAAAAGCCCAGCAATTGCTGGACTTTGTCTACAGTCTGAAATCAATCGTATTTTTTTACGATTGATTTTTTAATTAATTTTGAGTGTAGTATTATTTTTTGACCAACTAAATTATGACAACTTTTTTAATTATTCCGATTCGGTCTTCCAAAGGTATAAATAAGGTGTAAATTATTTGTTTCTATCTAGAAAAGTCTTTCTCGCCATACTTTAAACGTTGCCGTGGCAGATAAAGAGCACTTTTATCATTGTTGCATAACCTCGCATTTCTTAGTTTTTCTTGATATTTCGGGCTTTGTGAACCTTTGTACTTTTTTTGTTTTCTGGCATAACTTTGTTTATTTTTGTATAACAGCATCTGCTCAAACACATCATCTTTCGCATTAACTATAGTTCAGTATATTTCGTTGCATTTCCTTTTGCTTTATCTACCGGGTACTTTGCTTCATTCTGTTTCATCTTCATATTCACGATTTCATCAGCATCAAGTTCCAATTTGTCCAAAAGATTTTGTGAATAAACAAGTACATCTGCCAGTTCTTCTTTTTATATGCTGCAGATCATACTCTGTATCACTCCATTGAAAACACTCCAACAACTCTGCTTTTAATGAATTCCGCCAGACATTCAGCTCACTTAATCCTGTCGTCCGGTTCATCTTTAATTTTATATTTTCATATAATTTTGTTTCCAAACAATCATTCTCTGTATCCATCATAAAATCACTTTTTGTACCTGCATAAATAAGCATTTATTCACCACCCACACATCATATTATTTTGTTCAATTTCAGTAGGCAATCCTAAAATAATCCAAATCCGCTTTATATTTGTCTTGTGCGGTCAGGCAGGTATCTGTCAGATAGCCTTTTTCATTATCCCATTCCTTCAATCCACGGTAATAGAACATTTTCAGATTATCCTCAATGATAAACGGAACAATATTGTATTTCAGACACTCCTTAAACATAATCAACCTGCCCACACGACCGTTGCCGTCCTGGAACGGATGAATCCGCTCAAACTTCACATGGAAGTCTAGAATATCCGCAAAGGTCTTTTCTTCTTTGGCGTTGTATTCCGTCAGCAAAGCTTCATTTTATCGGCAACTTCTTCTGGAAGGGCTGTATCCCTGCCGCCGACTTCATTCGGAAGTTTCTTATAATCTCCAACAGCAAACCATTCTTTTCTGGAATCACTGGTGCCGTTCTTCAAAACCAAGTGAAGTTCTTTGATGAACTTCTCCGTCAGAGCTGCTTTTGCATGATCAATAATCATGTCAATGCACCGGAAGTGATTTGCCGTTTCGATCACATCATCCACATTCAGCACTTCTTTTTCTACGCCAATAGTATTGGTTTCAAAGATATATCTAGTTTGATCGTGTGTCAGGCGGCTTCCCTCCATATGGTTAGAGTTATAGGTCAAATCAATCTGTGTCTTATGATAAATCCCACCGGAATATTTACTTGCCTTCTGCTCTTTCAGAATATCCAACAGAGTAATCGGCTCTTCTTTTCTTTTGTTGGTGCGCTCCGGTTTTTCTGCGTTTTCTGGAATGTTCCATGTCTTACCAGTAAGAAATGCACCGTTCACACGCCCTTGGGCACAGTAATTTCTAACACTGCGCTCTGACATATTCCATTTTTTTGCTATATCAGCAACTAAAAGGTATCTCATCTACAATCCTCCATCACAAATCATAACCCATATCCAAAACGTATCAATCTACTAATTAGTATATCACACTATCGGCAAAAACGCCATTCCTTTTGCCCACTGCGCTATTTTTTAGCCGATATGACAATTATATCATCTAATAAGTTTCACTTTCATTTTCTCACATGATCATGAGACTTTTTTCGTTCAAATTGTGCAATCATATGTAAGTAAAAGGTGAATGTTCCTTATCAAAATAAAAATGGCGAAGTGCTTATCGTAACACTCCGCCGAAAGCCTAACCGATTTGAGCAAAAAGTGCTTGGTTAGGTCTGCTTTATTATTTTATGCAATTCCACTGCATTTATACACTTAAATGTTCTTTCCAATCCGCAGGAAGATTCATTGCTGCAAGACTGACCACACCATTATTATTTTGAATCAGCTTATCGAAAGCATTTACAAATACTGTCCACTCCTCATCAGATGAACGCAGGTACTTCATCGCCAGTAAGATTTGATACAAGCCATTACTTTAATTGTACTGGATATACATTTGTAGTCTTCATCTTCGGTAACGGAAATTCCCCCTCGTATTGCCTATCACCAAAGGTGGTCGAGGCTATCAGTGGCCGCCCCAACACAATCTTCTTCCTGTAAAATTACTTTTTCTCCTTCGCCACATGGTTCTTGAAAATCATTATAATGATGCTCTAGTATCTCATTTGTTATTATGAATGGAGAATTAGCATTCAAAGACTGATTCCTTTTATACAATCTTTTTTGTAAGGTTCCTTTACTAGCCTTCATATAAACAAGTTCTGGTGTACCGCCAGCTTTTTCTATAAGCCTTTTATAATACTCTCTGTTTTCCTTATTCCAAAAGCTGAAATCAAGGACTACATATTTTCCTTGTTGAATGAGAGACAGGAGTTCCTTCTGGAGTGCCATTTCCACTATTTCTGAAAGTTTCTCATACTGTTCGTCTGGATAATCAATCCCCTTTCTCCCGTAAGTTTTCCACATTTCCTCATCAATGGACAAGCGAACATAGCCTTCTTTTTCTTTCTGCTTTGCATAAGTTGTTTTCCCGGAACCGCATATTCCACACATCATAATAACTTTAATCATAAAAATCTCCTTGTTTTACTAATCAATATCGCCTTCTATTGATACTATCAAAGCGTTATTTATTCAACAGCTTTGTCTAAAAATATTTCTCCGTCTAAATGTTCTAATTCATGGCAGAAGCACTTTGCCATTTCTGGTCCTATTTTAGTTTTCTATATTCTTCATCACTTCCCGGTTCAAGCCATTCAGTGGAACTATTTTCGCCCGACACTTCTATTGCCAGATGTGAAAACCATTCATCCGGTGCGGCTCCATGCCAGTGCTTAACACCTGTAGGAATATTGATGCAGTCACCTGGCTTCATTTCTACAGCGTCTTTGCCTTCTTCCTGATAATATCCTCTTCCGGCAACACATACTAGAATCTGTCCGCCTCCACTTTTTGCATGATGGATGTGCCAGTTATTTCTGCATCCAGGTTCAAATGTCACATTAAAAATTCCAACCTGAGAAGTAGAAATCGGTGCAAGAAAACTTCTGCCGGAAAAATACTGTGCAAAGCCATCATTTGGTGCACCGATTGGAAATGCCATCTCTTTAGCATGCGCACGCATCGCTTCCTCTTCGTATGGCAAATCTCCTTCGCCTGCTTCCCACACTTCCTTTGCAAGATTGAAAACAGCCCATGCTTTTGGCCATCCTGCATAGAATGCAACATGTGTGATCACTGCAGCAATCTCTTTTTGTGTCACACCATGATTTTTTGCATTTTGAAGATGATATTTTAAAGAAGAATCCGTAATTCCGGAAGCCATCAGAGCAACCACTGTGATAATGCTTCTTGTTTTTACGTCGATGTCCTGGTTATTCCAGTTTTCGCCGAAAAGTACATCATCGTTAAAATGTGCAAATTCCGGTGCGAATTCACCAAGTGTATTTCTTCCTGCTGTCTGTACTATTTTTCCCATATTCTGTATACCTCCATATCGCTGTTATTTATAAAGAGTTTACCCATTCACTGATTTCCTGTTTTGTTCCACGATTTAACAGTCTGCCTTCTGTAATAACTGCGTCTGGTGCAGATGACTGCAATTCTTTCACAGTGTTTCCAAATCCACTTCCTCCGGATGTTGCAAAAAGCACAATCTTTTTACCACTGAAATCATAAGCTTCTAAAAATGTATTGATGATTGTCGGAGCCACATACCACCAGATTGGGAATCCCAAAAGGATCTCGTCATAAGAACTCATATCCGTCTCTTTTTTCATAATCGCCGGTCTATATTTTTTATCACTCATTTCCACACTGCTTCTGGATTTTTTATTCATCCAGTCAAGATCAAGCTTTGTATATGGAACTTTCGGCTCAATCTCAAACAAATCCGCTTTTACTTCCTCTGCGATCATCTCTGCTACTTTTTTTGTTGTTCCGCTTGCACTGAAAAATGCCACTAATTTTTTACTCATAATAAAAAGCCCCTTTCTTTGCGTATTTTTCACAAAAAATAGATGTATAAGATTTACATTCATCTTACACATCTATTTTAAGCTCTATCACTTCATTATGTCTAATGCTTATATTGAATTTTGTTTTATGCCTGGAAAGCATTAATCTCCTCGATCATTTTACGGACTGCCAAAGAATATGGGATGTTACGTCTCCAGGCAATCACCGTACTGGTCGTGATTTCAGGAGAAATTCTTCGCTGTACAAGAATATCCTCTCGCCAATACTTTGCAGCACCCTCAATTGAAATTGGATACCCCAGTCCATTTGCCGCCATAACTCCGGCATTCGTTCCAAGATTACTCGTAAAAGCAATCTGAAGTTTTGAAAAGTCTTTCCCAAACCAGTTGGCAAGTTCACTTTGAACACTCACTCTTTCGGGCAGTATCAATGGTTTTCCTATGAGATCTTCTTTTTTTATAAACTCTTTTTCTGCCAGTGGATCATCCGGCCGCATTCCGACACACCAGTGATCACAATCTGTGATTCTGATATAATCCAGCCCTTCGGTGTCCATCGGCTCCATGAATAATGCAATATCTACAAGTCCTTTGTTCATCATCTCATACACTGCATCTGCTGTTGCAGTATGCAATACAATCTGAACCAGCGGATATTTTTCTTTATACGTTTTACATATCTTCGCCAATGTCTCCACTGCTGCAAATTCACCGCATCCAATGGTTATCGTGCCCTCTACAACCTCTTCTTTTCCTTTCAGTTCCTCAATCGTCCTTTCCTCAAGATTAAGGATCTCCAGGGCACGCCTTTTTAATAAAATTCCCTCATCAGTAAGCGAAATTTTCTTCCCGCTTCGAATAAATAATGTTATTCCCAGGTCCTCTTCAAATGCCGCCATCTGTCTGGATAGCGTTGGCTGGGTAATATGCAATTGTTCTGCTGCTTTTGTAAAGCTCTGTTCTTTTGCTACGGTCAGAAAATAGCGTAATAGTCTTAATTCCATATCTTTAATATTCCTACAAATTTTTTATTGTATCCATTCTTGCTGCGAGCACTTCTGTCTTGCTGATCCCACCAAGGAAAAATGCTTCATTAATGGATACACCCCTTTTCTTTTTTGAAGGTTCTCATTCTCATGTGCTACCTGATAAGCTTCATATGCTTCAACACCTTGTTCTTCGAATATTTTATTCTGCTGTTCAAGATTAACACTGATACGATCTGCAAGATATCCTGCTGATGCAATCAGCTCGTCCGAAGCAACAATAACGTCTCGCACATCTTCTCAATCGTATAAGTCGGATTCTTTAAGATTCCGGAACTCAAAAACAGACCCTCGATATAATTACACTTATAAAACTCTACTGTTAAGTCACAGATTTCTTCCGGAGTAAAAGCAGCCCGCTTGATGTACATGCCACATCATATTTTGCTGCGTCAGCAAGAATCTGCAGCGTTTGTATATGATCATTCGAAAAAATATCGTAATAGTCTTATTTCCATGTTTTCTATTTCTGCATATTATTTTTCTACCAATATATATTCCATTTGTCTTTCTTTCGTTCGCATTCCCATTTTTTCATAAAATTTCTCTGCTGAAGTATTTCCCGCCCATACATTCAATGTCACTTCATAGCACCCTATCTGTTTCGCTTCATTTTTTACATATTCAAACAGACTTTCGCCAACATGCTGACCTCGAACCTCTTGACTGACACAAAGATCATCAATAAAAAACGTCTTAAACGGAACCATGTTGTTTGAAAAAGGCTGCTCTTGTAATTGACAAAATGCATACCCTACACAAACATCATCCTCATCCACCGCAACATATATTGGCTTTTCTTTATGTTTCAAAAGCTCTCTCAATTCGTCTATCGTATATTTGGTCGTGCCCGGAATAAAAATATCAGGCCTTATATCTGCATGAATTTGTAACACTTGCTCTAATAACTCTAAAATTCTCGGAATATCTTTTTCTTTCGCTTTTCTGATAATCATTTTTACCTCCATCCATTCTCATTCTTCTGCAAAATAATAATTCTCAAATTAATTCTATATTTCCCTTGATATACATCACATTTTCCTTGTTGAATCCACATCATTAGAAACCATTAATTCAAAATGCTTTCGATTTGTTTTTATAAAACCTTCTTTTTGTAACTTTGATATCTCCGTAGACATTGCCGCACGGTCAATACAAAGATAATCTGCTAACTGCTGCCGGTCAAAAGGAATATCAAAGGATAAAGATGAATGTCTGATTGATTCGGCTGACAGATATGACAATAGTTTATCTCTTGTCGTTCGCTTGCCAACATGTGTGATCTTATCGTTCAAGATCAGTATCTTATTTGCCAGGACACTGACCAGGTTACGAATCAACTTCTGATGATGCTCGCATGCAGTTGGACAAGTAACCAGAAGCTTCTGGACATTTAGGAAAATAATTTCACAGTCCTCATCTGCTACCACACTGATATTCAAAACAGCACCCGGACTTGCCGCATATGGTTCTCCGAAAAAATCACCGGCATGACATTTTGATAAAATATTTCGATGCCCCCAAAGGTCTTCCTGGATAACAAGAACACAGCCTGACACCACAAGTCCCATTACTTCTGTAGAATCTGCTGCTCTGAAAATATAAGAATCTCTCTCTTTTGAAACTGTTGTTGCCTCTACACAGTGCAATATGGATAATATCTCGTCATCAGTAAGACCTTTAAAGAAAGGACTGTTCCTTAAAATGGGTAAAAATTTTTTCAAAATTGTTCCTCCTGTTGGAAATCAAACATACAAGTTGCATTTATTATACTATGATTCTAACAGAAATAAAAATTTTATGCTATAGACGGAGGGTAAAAATGATAAGAAAGATTATTCGAATTGATAAAGAAAAATGTAATGGATGCGGTGCCTGTGCAGATGCCTGTCATGAAGGTGCCATTGACATCATTAACGGAAAAGCAGAATTGGTAAGAGAACATTTCTGTGACGGGCTTGGCGATTGTCTCCCGGAATGTCCTACAGGTGCCATTTCTTTTGAAGAAAGAGAGGCTCCTGCATATGATGAAGAAGCCGTAAAAGAAGCGCAGAAAAAAGTATTTGCCAAAAATCAGGCAATGTCTACACACACCGGCTGTCCTGGTTCTAGAAGTATGCAGATTCAGCGATCCGAAACACCTGAAACCATAAAATCAACTCCAAGCGTAGAGCAGCTATCAAAACTTCAGAACTGGCCAGTACAGATTAAACTGGCACCTGTAAGTGCACCATATTTTAACGGCGCAAAACTATTAATCGCAGCCGATTGTACTGCTTATGCATATGCAAGCTTTCATCAGGATTTTATTCGGAATAAGGTAACATTAATCGGCTGTCCTAAATTAGATCAGGTAGATTATAGTGAGAAATTGACTGCAATTATTCAAAATAACAACATTCAAAGTGTAACAATTGTAAGAATGGAAGTCCTTGCTGTGGTGGTCTGGGAAAATGGGCAGCAAAAAAGGCGCTTCAGGATAAGTGGAAAATTCTTACCATGGCAGGTTATAACGATAAGTATTGATGGAAAAATTATAGAATAAAAAAGGAGAATATAATAATGGATAAGAAAATGTTTTGCTTTCAGTGTGAGCAGACCGTCGGATGCGCCGGATGCACAGGAAATGCCGGTGTCTGTGGAAAAAAGGCAGATACAGCCAGATTACAGGATGAACTGACAGGTGCCTTGATTGGTCTTGCAAGAGCTGTCGATAGTACAACAGCTATTTCCAAAAGAACCGGACAGGTCATAATTGAAGGACTGTTTACCACAGTTACAAATGTAAATTTTGACGATGCCTCAATTGAAAACATGATACAAAAAGTCCGAGCTGAAAAAGAAAGACTGGTTCCTGACTGCAGCAAAGGTCAGTCACCTTGCGGTAAAACAGGCGAATACGATATGCAACAGCTGTGGAATGCCAATGAAGATATACGCTCTTTGAAATCTCTTATTCTTTTCGGAATTCGTGGAATGGCTGCCTATGCCTATCATGCAAATGTTCTGAATTATGAAGATACTGAAGTGAATCGCTTCTTCTGTGAAGCATTATTTAAGATTGGTTATGAAGAAAGTGCAGATGCACTGCTTCCTACAGTACTAAAAGTAGGAGAAATCAACCTGAAGTGTATGGCACTTCTTGATAAGGCAAATACAGAAACCTATGGGACACCAGAACCAACCAATGTTACACTTACAATAGAAAAGGGACCATTTATTGTTGTAACCGGACATGATTTGAAAGACCTGCAGATTTTACTTGAACAAACAGAGGGCAAGGGAATCAACATCTATACTCATGGTGAAATGCTCCCTGCCCATGCCTATCCACTCTTAAAAAAATTCTCACACTTAAAAGGGAATTTTGGAACCGCATGGCAGAATCAGCAAAAAGAGTTTGATCATCTTCCAGCTCCGATTCTCTACACCACCAACTGTCTGATGCCGCCAAAAAGCAGTTATGCTGACAGAGTATTTACAACAGAAATGGTTGCCTTCCCCGGTGCTGTTCATATTGATGAGAAGAAAGATTTTACGCCGGTTATTGAAAAAGCGCTGGAACTTGGTGGTTACAAGGAAGATCAGGTACTCACCGGCATCAATGGCGGTACAAAAGTGACAACCGGTTTTGGTCATGCAGCCATCCTGTCCCATGCAAACACTGTAATTGAAGCAGTAAAATCAGGTGCAATCCGTCATTTCTTTCTGGTTGCCGGCTGTGATGGTGCTAAACCTGGACGAAACTATTACACAGAATTTGTAAAACAGACACCTTCTGACAGTATTGTCCTTACTCTGGCATGCGGAAAATTCCGTTTCAACGATCTCGATCTTGGAGAAATCGGTGGTCTGCCACGACTAATGGATATGGGGCAGTGTAATGATGCTTATGGTGCGATTCAGGTTGCTGTAGCACTTGCAGATGCATTTGGATGCTCCGTAAATGAACTTCCTCTTTCCTTCGTTCTCTCCTGGTACGAACAGAAGGCCGTCTGCATCCTGTTAACACTTTTACACCTGGGTATCAAGAACATTCGTCTTGGTCCTTCTCTTCCGGCATTTTTGTCTCCTAATATTTTGAATTTTCTGGTAGAAAATTACGGTATAGCACCTATCACCACGCCGGAAGAAGACATCAAAACGCTGATGAATTATAACAAATAAATTTCTTTAAATCTCTATGGAATCTCCGAAGCCGATACAGGATTCAAAAATCCTGCATCGGCTTTATGATCAGATTCTTCTCTGCAAAACCTATGTTCCTTTCTTATAACAACTCTCACCGATTATCAACCTCTCCGGAAACATATCATGATTACTCATACGATTCCAGGCAACCTGCTCCCAATCTGTACCCGGCTTTCCGTAATTACAATACGGATCAATGGACAATCCTCCTCTCGGAAGGAATTTTCCCCAGACTTCTATATATTTCGGTTCAAGAAGCTTGACCAGATCTTTCATAATTATATTAATCACATCTTCGTGAAAATCTCCATGATTTCTAAATGAGAACAAATATAATTTTAAGGATTTGCTCTCCACAAGCCGTTCATCCGGAACATACGAAATCGTGATCGTTGCAAAGTCCGGCTGTCCGGTAATCGGACACAGGCTTGTAAATTCAGGGCAGTTAAACTTGACAAAATAATCATTTTCAGGATGTTTATTTTGAAATGCCTCTAATACGGATGGATTATAATCCATACTGTACTCTGTTTGCTGATTTCCCAATAGTGTTAAATTTTCTTTTTCTCTCATCTCTTCCTCCTCTATCTCAACGCCGGATCTTCCATTTGATTTGCCTGAAATGCCGCTGCACGATCAATGCATGTTCCACATTTTCCGCAAGGCTTCTCTCCACCTTCGTAACAGGACCAGGTCAACTCGTAAGGAACTCCCAGTTCTAATCCAATCCTTACCACTTCGGCTTTGGATACATTAACAAAAGGTGCTTCTATTTTAAGTTGATGTCCGGAACCTTCCCATATTGCTTCATTCATAGCCTGATTGAATACCGGTGAGCAATCCGGATATGCAAAACCTGCAGAATCATCTGCATGAGCTCCATAATAAATTACTTCGCAGTCTTTGCTCAGTGCAATACTTGCCGCCGAAGAAAGAAATAATCCGTTTCGGAACGGTACATATGTGCTTACTGGTTTATCGCCATTTGTTTTTGAAATCTGTTCTGCGTAACTCTCCTCCGGAATGTCTTCTGTAGACTGTTGAAGCAGTGAACAGTTACTATATTGAAATATCTTACTTAAATCCAGGAACAAATGCTCCACGCCATAATATTGGGCAACTGCTATTGCAGCTTTAATTTCTTTATCATGCTTTTGTCCATAGGAAACCGAAAGAGCAATGACCTGGTCTTTCCCATACTTTTTGATTGCCAGTCCCAATGCCGTTGTTGAATCAATTCCTCCACTAAAAAGAACTAATGCTTTCATCTCTATCACCTCTCACTATTTATACTCCCCGTTCATCGGGATCCCAGATTACTTTATGCATCTGTATCTGCAACCGTACACCATTCAACCGATGTTTCAACATAAATTCTACTATTTGCATCGGTTCTATTGCTCCAAAAACAGGGCTAAGATAAACATGACATCTATTTGTCAGATCGTAAGTCCGAATCAATTCCAATGCTTTCAATAAATCTTCCTGACTGCCAGATACAAATTTTACAGTATCATTCTTTTCAAGCAGTTTCATGTTCTCTGTTATCATATGTTCTTCGCACCCGCTTGATGGTAACTTATAGTCCATTGTAAATACCGGACGTTCTTCACAAAATGCTGCCAAAGCGACTGCTCCATTCGTCTCAACTTCAACTTGCAGCCCCGCTTGTAAAAGAAGATGGATTAAATTCCTGATATCCTTTTGCAGCAGCGGTTCTCCTCCTGTCAGTGTCACATTATGAATTCCAGTTCCAAGAACATAATTTAATATTTCTTCTGGGGTTTCCTCGTTATATGGGCACTCAGGTTCATTAGCCCACAGAGTATCACAATAACTGCATCGCAGGTTACACCCTTTAAAACGAACAAATACTGCAAGTTCCCCTGCGCGCGTGCCTTCCCCATTAATACTGGTAAATTTCTCTGCTACCTTCATCTACTCTTCCTCATAAACTGCACAATTATTAGGCGTCTCATATACTTCCACACAATGAACTCCATACCCTGAATCCGTCAATTTTTTGTAGAAATAATATGCGAAATTTTCTGCTGTCGGACGAAAAGAGACTTCTTCCAAATGAAACTCTTCCTTCTGAAGTGCAGCTACCGTTTCTGCTTTCAGAGATCCTGTCTCGTAAATCAGACTATGGTCAAAGTAATCACAAAATACTTTCAGGTCGTTTTTCAGATTACCAAAATCCACTACCATTCCTCGTGTCTGTCCTTCTCGTTCCAACTCCTGACTCTTGATTTTTGCAACAACATTCCAACGATGTCCGTGGATGTTTCTACATTTTCCTTCGTATTTCCATAGAAAATGTGCTGCATCAAAACTGGCTTTTGTTTGTAAATAATACATATTTCAACTCTCCTATATGTGAAATGTATGTACCTGTTAAGAGCTATGCATCCTAAATGGAGCAGTTTTTATATATCAGAAAATCCATATCTAATATACAAAAAGCTCTGCGTGTATCTTCGCACGCAGAGCCTAAAATCCTCATGATTAGCCCTGGTTTTATTTTTCGACAGGAAGGTACAAATGAACTGTCGGCTGTTTTCACAGCATGAAAATTATACCACAAAACATCATATTGTCAAATTGATTTATGATGTTAATATATTGCTCTTCCCTTCATTCTTGAATCCACATTCTTAGAAACAGTCAATTCAAAATGATTTCGATTTGTTTTTATAAAGCCTTCTTTTTGTAACTTTGATATTTCTGTAGACATTGCTGCTCGATCAATACAAAGATAATCTGCCAGCTGCTGTCGGTCAAAAGGAATGTCAAAGGACAAAGATGAATGTCTGATGGATTCGGCTGACAGATATGACAATAGTTTCTCTCTTGTCGTTCGCTTGCCAACATGTGTGATCTTATCGTTCAAGATCAGTATCTTATTTGCCAGAACACTGACCAGATTGCGGATCAGCTTCTGATGATGCTCGCATGCAGTTGGACAAGTGACCAACAGCCTCTGGATATTCAGTAAGAGAATCTCACAGTCCTCATCTGCTACCACACTGATATTCAGAACAGCCCCCGGGCTTGCTGCATACGGTTCTCCAAAGAAATCGCCGGCATGGCATTTTGATAAAATATTTCGATGTCCCCACAGGTCTTCCTGAATAACAAGAACACAACCTGACACCACAAGCCCCATTACTTCTGTAGAATCTGCAGCTCTGAAAATATAGGAATCCCTCTCTTTTGAAACTGCTGTTGCCTCTACACAATGCAAGATAGATAATATCTCTTCATCCGTAAGACCTTTAAAAAATGAACTGTTTCTTAGAAGCGGTAAATATTTTTTCAAAATCTTCCCTCCTGTTGGAAATCAAACATACAAGTTGTATTTATCATACTATAATTCTGGCAGAAACAAAAGTTAAATACTATTGACGGAGGATAAAAATGATAAGAAAAATTATTCGAATTGATAAAGAAAAGTGTAATGGATGCGGTGCCTGTGCAACTGCCTGTCACGAAGGAGCCATTGACATCATTAACGGAAAAGCAGAATTAGTAAGAGAACATTTCTGTGACGGACTTGGTGATTGTCTCCCGGAATGTCCTACCGGTGCCATTTCATTTGAGGAAAGAGAAGCACCTGCATATGATGAAGAAGCCGTGAAAGAAGCACAGAAAAAAAACGCCATTCAAAAACAGGCAATGCCTCCTCACACCGGTTGTCCGGGATCTAGAATCATGCAGATCCAACGAACAGAAACACCAAAGTCTGAAGGACCATCTTCAGCTACAGATTCAGTATCAAAACTTCAGAACTGGCCGGTACAGATTAAACTGGCTCCAGTCAGTGCACCATATTTTAACGATGCAAAGCTTTTAATCGCAGCTGATTGTACTGCTTATGCTTACGCAAGCTTTCATCAGGATTTTATCCAAAATAAAGTAACATTAATCGGCTGTCCAAAATTAGATCAGGTAGATTACAGTGAAAAACTGACTGCGATAATCCAAAATAACAATATTCAAAGTGTGACAATTGTAAGAATGGAAGTTCCATGCTGCGGCGGTCTTGAGATGGCAGCAAAAAAAGCACTTCAGAATAGCGGAAAATTCATTCCATGGCAGGTTGTAACGATAAGTATCGATGGGAAAATTATCGAGTAAAAGCAAGCCCCACAAAAATACGGGGCTTGCTTTTATTCTGGTTATATAAATCAATCCTTATATGCTTTATTTCACAGGTAAGAATCTCTTACTTGTCTTCACAATCACCTTATCAAATACCATGAACATCGACGGTAATACAAAGATGACTACGATCATACTGATGATTGCACCTCTCGCCATCAATATACACAACGAGCTGATCATATCAATATTTGAATACAATCCGACACCGATTGTTGCTGCAAAGAAACTCAGCGCACTTACCATGATCGACTGTGCTGATGCACGGTGTGCGGTAGTGATCGAATCGTATTTCTCCGCTCCGTGATTGCGTTCTCTCTTATATCTCGTTGTCATGAGGATCGCATAATCCACCGTTGATCCAAGCTGGATCGTGCCGATGACAATCGATGCGACGAATGGCAGTTTCGTTCCTGTATAATACGGAATTCCCATATTTACAAAGATAGCAAATTCAATAACACCAACCAGAATAACCGGAAGCGAAATGGATTTAAATAATATCAATATGATCACGAAAATGATACCGATCGATACCATACTGACTGTCTTGAAATCCGTATCTGTAATATCGATCAGATCTGCTGTCAACGGGCCCTCACCGATCAACATACCACCTTTGTCATATTTATGTAATATTTTATTCAGATCTTTGATCTGGGCATTCAGTTCATCCGATGCAACCTTATACTCAGAATTGACCAATAGCAGTTGATACTTATCATTCTTCAACATATCTGTTACAGAATTCGGGATCATATCCTGCGGAATTGCCGGTCCGATCAGTGCATCCAGTCCAAGTGCCCATTTAACACCATCGACATCATCCATCTTATCAATCATTTTTGCAACATCTGCCGATTCTACGGAACTGTCTACAAGAATCATATGCGTCGTATTCATGTCATAATCTTTTTTTTAGCTTCTCATTTGCAATAATACTTGGAAGGTCTTTTGGCAGTGTCTCATCCAGATTGTAATATACGGCTGTATGGTTATTTCCATAGATTGCAGGGAACAAAAGTACAAGGAAAAGGATTACATAGATCATATACCGCTTCGTAACTTTATCTGATATCTTTCCAATATCCGGAAGGAAAGGCTTATGCATCGTCTTCATGATCCATTTGTCACAGCACAGGATCATAGATGGCAGGATTGTCACACAGGCAATCACTCCGAGGATGACACCTTTTACCATAACTACACCGATATCCATTCCCAGTGTAAATGTCATAAAACACAGGGCAATAAATCCTGCCACTGTCGTAACCGAGCTCCCGATTACAGATGAGAATGTCTGCGATATCGCATGTGCCATTGCCCGTTCTTTATCACCGTTGTAACGGACCTGCTGTTCTTCATAGCTGTGCATCAGAAAGATCGAATAATCCAGTGTCACTCCGAGCTGAAGTACTGCTGCCAATGCCTTCGTAATATACGAGATCTCTCCAAAGAAGTAGTTGCTTCCCAAATTATACACGATTGCCATTCCGATACTCAGCATAAAAAGTAAAGGAATAAAATAGGAATCCATCGTAAGACCTAATACGATCACTGCCAATACGACTGCGATCAGTACATATAACGGTGTCTCCTTCTCAGCCAGATTCTTCGTATCCGTAACAATTGCTGACATACCACTTAAAAAGCACTGTTTTCCTGCCAGTTTACGGATCTCCCCAATGGCTTCCATCGTTCCGTCAGATGAAGTACCCTCGTCAAAAAAAATCGCCATCATCGTTCCTGTATCGGAATTGAACACCTCATAGACATCCTTTGGGATCATGCTCTTTGGCATACTGATATCAGCCAGCGAATCATACCATAAAACTTTCTGAACATGTTCCACGTTCTCAATCTTTGCTTTCAGGGCCGATACCTCTTTATCTTCCATTCCATCCACAATGAACATGGAAAATGCACCGGTTCCGAAGTCTTTTACCAGAATATCCTGCCCTTGCATCGTCTCTATATCTTCCGGCAAATACGTCAGCACATCATAATTGACTCTGGTATTCACATATCCAAGTCCCGCCGGAATCAGGAGTAAGATACTGATGATCAGTATCGGGATTCTGAACTTTACTACCTTTTTGCCAAATGCAACCATATTCATAACCGCCCCTCCTTTATGACTATTGGTCATTTTTTTGTACCTAATTGCAATATACATCAAAAAAGACCAACAGTCAATACAGTTTTTGACTATTGGTCATTTTTATTCTTATACAATTTTCTCAGATTGTATCGCTGCATTTTCGGATTGACATTTTCCTATATTTCCAGCATTCCAAGTCTTGCCAGAACCTTCAGATCCATGTTCTTTACATTGTCTCCAAACTGTATCCGGATGTGATCACCCTCCATGTCTACCACGACACCCTCACCGAATTTCTTATGCTTTACAATCATGCCTTCTCCAAGTGCATCTGCGAGTTCCTGATAGCTTTTTCCCGGTTGCTTCTGAGAGCCATGATACATTCCATTTTCCTTTACGCCATATGTTTCCGCCGGACTATAATCTCCCCATTTCTTTATTCCTGCATATTCTTTTTGCCGATTCTCTCTCAGATTCCTCTTTCCCAGCAGCTCACTGCAGAATTTAGACGGCTTATTCGTCGTAAATACATTCAGCTGATTCTTTGCCCTGGTCACACCTACATAGAAAAGTCTTCTTTCTTCCTCGTAAGTTTCAAGTTCTTCTTTCGATGCCGTCCGCGGATTTACCAGAACTTTTTCTGGCAGTATCCCATCCATAACATCCAGAAGATAGACGGTATCATATTCCAGTCCTTTACTCGCATGCATGGTAGACAGAATAAATGGACAGTCGCTTTCCGTCTTCTTTTCCCGGATGATCTTTCTAAGCTCTTCCAGACGTTCCAGTAATTTTTCCGGAGAGTCTACCCTGCTTCCAATCATCTTGACAATCTCTAATTTATTTGCATTCATGCCCATTTTCTTCAGATAATCCTGATAACCCATATATGTCAGTATCTGATCAACCGCCTCATCCCCTGTCATCTTTAAGATGCGTTCCATCTGCCGTCTCAGATTACGGATATTATCCTCCTGATACTTTTCCAGATTATCATACTTAAGTACCGCATCCAGAACCGCCATATCTTTCTCCTTGCTCAAGTTAACATATCTTAAAGCATCTTCCTTACGGAAGAACAATTTCAATCTGTAATATATCTGCATGAATCTGTCAGTATCTTTCGGATTCATTGCAAACCGTATGATATTCTCTACATCCAGAACCGTACGGTGTGTGAAAAAAGACAGCTCTGCATTCCGCATCCTGTACGGAATATTCTTCCTCTCCAAAAGATCTATCAACGGAATAGCACACTCGTTATCCCGGTATAGAACCGCCGTCTCCGCTTTCCGTGCATCCATACCGTTCTTTTGCAGGCTGCTTTCCCGGGTCATACATTCCTGTGCTACCCTCATCAGATATACATACTCTGCCTTTCTGGATTTTAAAGAAATTTCTCTGATATCCGTCCCTGCCTCTCTTGCAGGCTTCATATGTTTTTCATGACGAAGCGTATTTTTCTGGATGAATTTATCCGCTGCCTCCACAATCTTCGCATTCGATCGGAAATTTTCTTCCATCAGAAGTACCTTTGCACCTTTATGATTCTTTTCGAACGACAACAACGCTTCCGGATAAGCCGCCCGGAATCCATAGATACTCTGATCCTCATCTCCGACCATAAACAGATTTCCCGATTCTGTCGCCAGCAAAGCAATGATCGCATGCTGGATTTTTGATGTATCCTGTGCTTCATCTACACAGATATACGGATACAATTTCTGAAAATACGCCAGAAGTCCAGGATCCATTCTCAGCATCTTATATGCATACAACATCTGATCATCATAATCCATCAGATTCTGCGCACGCATCTGACTACAGTATTCACGGTAGATTCCTGCAATCCGGATATCCGACTCTTCTTCTAACTTCTGAAGTTCTTCTTCGGTCAGCATCATATTTTTTATATATGTGATCAACGTTCTTACATTCTTAAGATCACTCTCCGTCGGATATCCCATGCCATGATCCTGACAGATTCTGATCAGCATCCCTGTCGTTGTCTTTTCATCCTTCACCAGTTCGAATGGTGTCTTTCCAATCCGTCTTCCGTAATACTTGATAATCCTCGCACAGATTCCGTTGATCGTCCTAAATTCCAGTCTCTTTGCCATATCCTCGCCAAAACGGACTGCAAATCTTTCGGACATATCTTTTGTCGCTGCCACCGTATATGTAACCGTAAGTATGCTCTCCGGAGGAATATTCCTACAGTAGATCATATAACCAAGACGTGTCACCAGTACCGTGGTCTTTCCTGATCCGGGTACGGCAAGAAGCAGTACCGGCCCTTTTGTGCTCTGTACTGCTTCTTTTTGCTGTTGATTTAATTTTACCGAAAATATTGTTTCAAATTCTTTCCATTCCATACTTCTTTTTATGTTAATTTGTGAATCCACTTATAGCTCCTAAATCGTAAAAATACCGGAATTCCTTTGAACAACTGATCCGACTGCACTGCAGCCACAACCAGTTCCACAGGGAGTTTCCACACGAATGCCGCCAAAAATGACAACGGCATCACGATTCCCCAAGTAGAGATCATATTCGTGTACATAGAGAACTTTGTATCTCCCCCACCTTGAATGACACCTACCGATACCGGCATCTGATATGACATTCCTACCATAACTATGCTCATGATCATAATGAAATGATCTGCAAGCACTGCTGCCGTATCTGTCAGTTTATACATGGATAACAGAGGTCCTCTCAATACAAATAGCAGAGAAGCAAGCACTGCACCGATCAGAAGATCAATCACAGAAAGCGTTCTTCCATCAGATTTTACTCTTTCAATATCTCCCTCTCCGATATCTTTCCCGATCACAACTGCAGATGCAGATGATATGGCGATTACGATCACCTTCAGATACTGGAAGAATGTGCTGGATACAGAATTTGCAGCAATTGCATCTGCAGACAAATGTCCGAGAATTGCCGTCTGCATCGGTACTGAGATTGCCCAGATCATCCTGAGCACATGATTGGAAATGCAACTTTTAAGAATGCCCTCCATATCTTTCTATTCTCCGGCGCAAATATGATTCTGATCAAATTAACGTCAAATAACCGGACTTTCGTATCTATCTTCCACACATACACCACAATGATCAATAGTTCCAGCATTCTTGCAGTTAACGTTCCCACTGCTGCTCCCTTGATCCCCATCTCCGGAAATCCAAAATGTCCAAAAATCAATGTGTAATTGATACAACCGTTTGTGATCAATGACACTACTGATATGACAAATGAAATCTTCACTACCTCTACACTTCTAAGCATAGCAATCAGCAGATTGCTTATCATGAAAAGTAAAAATGTCCACTTCAGGAGTCCCAGATATGCCTTTCCTTCCGCAATAATCTCAGGTGACGTTGTAAATATTCCCAGAAGCCGCTCCGGCATGCACGTACAGGCTGTCACGACCACTGCTGCGATCATAATACTGAGTGCCAGTGCTGCTCCTGTCAGTTTCCGGATTTCCTCAGTCTCCTGCTTTCCCCAGTACTGAGAACAGATTGCTACCAGTGCATTTCCAATAGACAATGCCAGCTGGTTCACAATAAAGAATATCTGGTTCACCGTTGCCGCACCGGACAATGCATTCTGGCTGTAACTTCCAAGCATGATATTATCAAGCATATTCACACTATAAGCCACCAGATTCTGAAGTGCCACAACCAACATCAACCGGAAAAATGTCTTATAAAAATTTTTATCTTTTGTAAAAAATGTTGTTCTTGCAGTTTCCATTATTTTAACAGATTTCTTACCATTTCTGCATCAAATATAACAGACTTCACATGGTCTACCTCAATCTGATACAGGCATTCGCCGCAATGTGTTCAGCCGCCTGCTCCAGATCACGGATTCCGGATGTATTAGAAAATAACTTGATCAATTCATCCAATCCTTCCTCACTCATGATACACTCATCTTCCTTAAGGCTCATTCTCTTTAATACCTTCGGAAGTGCGAATTTGGAGAAGATCACTTTCTTCTCTTCCGGTGTGTAATCAGGGATATCGATCACGGCAAATCGTGACATCAGCGGTGCACTGATCTGAGACTTGTCATTCGCAGTCGCAATCGGGTATACTCCTACGGTCGGAATCATACACTCGATATAGTTATCTGTAAATCCAAGATTATCCAGTAATGTCAGAAGTACATCGGCCGGATTGCCATTTCCTTTTCCGGATGCTGCTTTATCCAGCTCATTAATGATGAATACCAGATTTGATTCTCCTGCCATGGCAAATGCATCCATGATGATACCTGTCTTTGCATTGGCATAGATACGAGAACTTCCTGTCAGCTGCTCAGGATCATTGATCGAACTCATATCCAGAGTCGTCCATGGAAGCTTCAGGATACGTGCCACCGCATAGGCAATCTGTGATTTACCGGTTCCTGCCGGTCCCACTAACAGAAGTCCATATGCCGGCAATGTATGTGTACGGTTGATCTGGATTATGGTCTCGATGATTCTCTGCTTTACGCGCTCCATTCCGTAAAGTTCTTCATCAAGAATTCTGCGCGCTTCATCCGGATCGATCGCTTCAAAATAATTGCTCTTCCACTGTACATTCATCATAATAGAAAGCGCTCTCTGTGCATGACGTCTTTCTTCCGGTGATACTTCATGAGAACGTGCTACGGCAAGATTACGTCTTGCCCAAAGGCGGATATTATCCGGAAGGGTTCTTCCCGCACAGTTCATGAAGTCTGTGATACTCTGAAGACTGGTAAGCTTCATATCATCTCCTGCTTCGTCTTCATCTTCATCATTCTCCTCTTCTGCCGGTGCATTACTTTCCAGAAGACGCTCGATCATAAATTGCAGGAATCCATCTTCTGCAGATAACTTTGTACCGCCGCCAAATGCAATCTCGCGGATCTTGTATACTGCATATCCTTCTTCTGTATTCTCTCCTGAGAGACGCACATTAATATGATTCTCTCCGAGCCATTTTAACAGACTTACAAATCTTGCATCGATCTTTAAGATGTCTGCACTTACGGTTCCGTCTTCCTGCTGAAATTCGAATGATGTCCTCTTGATCGGATTGGTAAATACGCCGCAGGAATGATGTTCCCATTTACATTGCTTATTATCCAGGATCATCATTGGTTTTTCTATGGTTGCTTCATTTTCATTCGAGCGGATTACCGTATATGTACATTCCGCTGGTTTCTTCTCGTCCGGTGTTGCGTTAAAATCAAAAACTGGCATCGTTTGTTCTCCTTTTTGTATATTCTTACATTGTCATGCATAATTATTGTTCTTACTGCATTAGTGTAACATAACATACTCGCTTCTTCCAGCGCTATTTGTCAGGCAGCCTGCCTAACTCATTGCGCCTCCTCAGCTGGAACCTGCCCCTGCTGTACATGCATAACAATGCTTATCCATCCGGATTTTTCTCACCTGATATGGCTCTCCAGTCACATCAAATATAGTCTGTCCGCCGTTCACAGGCATTCCAGCAGCTAGGTTAAAATCGCAGTCATACAGCTGTCCGTCATAATCTACTGAAAGTTGTGTCCTGCACATCAAAGCTTCCACTGTATCTGCATTGAATGCATCAAATAATTTCTTCATATAACGATTCAGATTCCCTGATTTTCTTAAGAACGCTCCGAATCTTCCCATCGGATTATTATACAAAGTGTAAAGACTATTGAATTCAATTCCGAAATCCTGCAATAGCTTCTGCTTATATTCTTTTTCCATTGCTTCCTGATCAGGCGGAAAGAAAGCTCCTGCCGGATTATAGACCATATTCAGTACGAGTTCCGGATTGCGCCCATATCCCATTGCATTCAGACGCCGAATCACTTTGATTGCTTTATCAAACGCTCCTGCACCGCGTACTTTATCCATCTCCGGTGCACGATAATACGGAAGCGAACATACCACTTCTACTTTGTTTCTTGCATACACTTCCATGAGATGTTCATATTCTTTTTCAAGAAGAATGACCAAATTTGTTCTTACTATGACATGCCCACAAATTTTACTGCTTTCTTCTATCAGATATTCCAGATGCGGGTTCATCTCCGGTGCTCCTCCGGTAATATCTATTGTTACAATCTTCTGCTCTTTTGCAAAGTAAGGCAGGCATCCATCACCTCTCTTGACATCTCTTCTGTCCGCGCGGACCCGCATTCACATGACAATGTTTGCAGATCAGATTGCATTTTCGTCCAATATTCATCTGCAATACATCCAGATATTCTTCTGTATCCATATACTTCTTATCCGATATCATCTGCTGGAATGGCGGGATCTCTGTCAAATCATGAAAATCCTTAATGATATCATCCATTACATAACCTCTTTCAGTATCTCGATCGTATCTTTCACTACTTCCGGGCAGAAATCAAACAAAAGACCTTCAGCCAGTATCTTCTGCATATCTTCCGGATCCGCAATATCATGCTTTAATAATCCTTTGCAACTGCACGAAGCATATTTTTTTCCGAATTTTTCCAGAAATTCTGCTCTTTTTGCATTCATAATCTCTTTCTGTTCCATGTGTTCTGTGTCAAAATGTCCATATTTCATTCCCAAAACGATCATTGCACCGACTACTGCGCCGCAAGTCTCGCCGATTCCCATTCCGCCGCCAAATCCTGCAGCCATCTTATATGCTTCTTCCTGTGTGATCCCCAGTTCTTCTGCAAATGCCCCTGCTACAACCTGAGAACAGTCAATTCCTTTCATAAAAAGTTCTGCAATTCTTTCTTTTTCCATCTCTTTTCTCCTTACTCACACTTACGTTATTGTTCCAAAAACATTTCTATTTTTTCTAAAAATCCATCACTCAGATAATCCTCCAGCTTCCGATATGTAGATTCATTTATAATCAGTTTATCCGGCTGCTGATACTGCACCCATGCCATTGCGCACCAGGTGATTCCTCTTAAGCATGTAATCTCCATAAATACTTTCGTTCGTTCTTTTAATCCCGTTATATCAAAACGCGCCCCCACACATTTCAGATATTCATTCAGAAAATTTCCTATCTCTTCTTCCCTCAATATCACATCCGTTTTCCAAAACGTCGTTGTCGGTGCAAGGAAATGTCCCAGATCCTGTGCTGGATCTCCAAATAACGGCTTTTCCCAATCAATGAGATAGTTCGACTTTCCTTCTCCTCCAATCAAGAAATTCGTGGAATTCAGTTCTGTATTAATGCAGCATTGATACGGTGAATCTTCCATATGGAATTCTTTTGCCTTTTTCCATGCCTTATCAAGCAAATCTCGGATTTTCCTTTTCATCCTGTCTTTTCCAAGCGGTGAATCCATATATATCTTCACCATCTCTTCGCACTCTTCCAATATTGCGGTCAGTGGATTCTCTGGCCGAATCAAACCCGATTCTGATTCCGGTATTCTGACACTATGTATATCAGCCAGACACTCTGCCGCATATTTTAAATCCGTATGATAGTCTAATGCTTTTCCCGGCAGATATTCCATTACCAGTACTCCGTGATCTAAAAATTTCCTGCTCCCATCTACATAAAGCACTTTTGGCGTTCTTCCCGATGCTTCCAGCAATTGCAGTGCATGACATTCATACCCAATCTGATTTTCCAGATGCATCTGACTCCCACAATTGACACGTAACAGAAGTTTTTTCCCTGTCTTTGGATGCGTGAAGCTGTAATTAATATTATACTCTCCCTGTGCAAGCATTGTATATTCTTCTTCCTGTTCATTCGGAAGATTTAATGCTTTCCTATACTTTTCATTTTTCACATATTCATTTAATCCTTTTATACGTTCCATAATCCCGATCCCCTATTGGCTATATTGTTTCCTGACATTTTATCTTACATCTTTATATAACTTCGATATCGTCTCTATCGGCACACCATCCCGGTACATTTTTCTTAGCCGGTTCATCTTCCACATCACTTTTAACTGCGGAATCACCTTTTTAGGGAATCTCCGGTCTGACGTATAGATTCTGTGCCTAGCAATGCCAAGCTTTACTCCCATTTCCTTTAACGTAAGCGAAAACTGGTAATCTTCCATAATCGGAAGAGCCGGAAACATCCCCGCTTTGAAGAACAGTTCTCTTGTGATAAAAATCCCCTGATCTCCAAACATCACTTTTCTGTCTTTTATCCTATGATTTGAAATAACTCTGCATGTCCACATAAAAAACTGTCTGGAATGAAATGCAATGCCAAAGCATCCTGCTTCATGATCTTTTATCACTGCTTTGATTTCTTCCAGCGGTCTTTTCGGAAGTTCACTGTCACTATGAAGAAAGAAAAGAATATCTCCGGTACTTTCTTTTGCGCCAAGATTCATCTGGTTCGCCCTGCCTTTTTCCGAATGCAGTACTTTAAATCCCGGTCTGATCATCGACAATGTTGCGTCTGTACTCCCACCATCGACTAGAATGATCTCACACTTTCCCTGTAAGTTTTCTAATTGCTCCTGCAGTTTCTCTATCGTTGTCTCTTCATTATAGATCGGCACAATGATAGAAATCTTCTGTTTTTTTAGCAGGTAACGTCCAGTATGTGTGTTCTGAAGTAACTTCTGCCTCCTCATCCGGCTCCGATACGCCGTAATATCATCTCTGTCATCCATATCCTGCAATCTTCTTACATATCCGATTGTCAGTCCCATTTCCTGTAATGGCTGCACGGTCTGCTCCAGTACATTTCCTGTTCCATATGTCTTCTTTTCAAACACTTCACATACCGGTCTTTTCATTCCGACCAGATAATACCCTTCGTCTACGGTGGGACCAAAGACTACATCATTTACATCCAAAAGCCTGAACGCATACTCCAAATCCGAACATTTCAGTTCCGGTATATCCGTTCCTATTAATACACAGGAATCATACCCTTTTTCCAGTACATATTCGATTGCCTGATACATCCTTTCTCCCAGACCTTCCCCTGTCTGGGAAATATATTCTTTTGCTTTCCTGAATAATTTTTCCAGATATGCTTTCCCTTTTTCCGGTGTGTAGCATACGAATATGTCAGCATTTACTTTTTCGCATTCCTGTGCAATATCTTTCAGAAAATTTTCATGAAGTTTTGCACATTCTTCCGGCGAAAAATATGGCATCATTCTTGTCTTTGTCTGTCCCGGAATGGGAACTCTGGTAAATACGATCACTGCCCATTTCATTTCCGTCGTTATCCCCTTATATAAATTTTGTTTTCATCCTATTCAACATCGATTTCCCTGTATCGGCTTTTTCATCTGTTTCTAATATTTCTGTCAAAATATGAGTGACATTCTTACATCCGTTCCGATTTAGATTGCCTGCACAGGACGCACAATAGCTGTAAATCTTCTGCCCGCCACTGTTTTTTAACGCTGCTCCCATATTTTTTGCAAGTTCTGGTTCTTTTACAGGGGCACAGCCACCTAAGCCACAACACTGTACCTCTTCGATTGGAGTCAGCTTTCCTTCTATGTATTGCTCTATCTCTCCTAACAGTTCTTTCTTTTCCCTGTCAGGACATGGAAGGAACACCTTTGCCGGAAGCAGATTCTTCTTTCCGATTCCGAATTCCTCAATCTTTTCATAAATGCTTACAACCTTTACTTCTTCCATTCTTGGTTTTAAATATGCATAGCAGTTCGGACAAAGCATGATTACTTCTTTGATTTTTCTTTTATGCAATTCTGATTGTATCTGACTTATAATCCTTTTTTCATCCTCTTTCATGCCAAGTTCTACAATCGGCTTTCCACAGCAGTCATATGCCACTCCTATACCATATTTTTTCAGTTCATTTACCAGCCTCTTGGTCGTCTTTGGATAAAAAGAAGGAAAATTACATCCCGGAAACAGAATACTTTCCCCTTGTGCATGTCTGTAATTCCGATATATATAATCTTTTTTTTCTTTTAACAGCATCCCATATCCTTTTTCTTCCAAAGTTCCACCGGATTTTTCTACTTTTTCTCTCCGGAGATTTAGAATATACTCTCTTCCATCAATATTCTCAGGGCATACCTCTGTGCACTTTCCACACAGGAAACAATGATAAGAAAGCTCTTTTAACTTCTCTGTATCTCCGATATCTATTCCGTACTTTTTCAAAAATTCACACTGATTCTGGCAGACGTGACAATGGGTACACGCTTCTACTGTATTGTTATCCTTCATTTTTTTCCTCCTGCACATAATGCTTCTTAAGGAACGCACCAAGCCCTATTACAATCCCAGCCAGAACAATTGCTATCCCGATATAAAGAATACGGTTCTCTTTGTCTGCAAGTCCTGCCATTCCAACCGTATACATAGCTGTTCCCGGAAGCATGAAGATCAAAGAACAAATGGAATATGTTGAAAACTTAATATCTGTCACACCATAAGCAAAATTCTGCAGATTATACGGAAATAATGGAACCAGTCTTGTGATCATCAGAATAAATACTTCATTATTTCCAAACTCATCAAATAACCATTTTTTTAAATATTTGTTCTTCATCGCCATCGGCTTAATAATGTCCTGTAAGAAAAATCTTCCTACAACAAATGCTACCATAGCCCCAAGTGTAGTCGCTACGGAGCAACAGATGGTTCCAAGTACCGGTCCAAATACCAGACCTGCAACGATTGCAAATGTCACCCCCGGAAGTGCAAGTACCACACAGCTTATGATGGTAAGTATGGTATAGATGCCAATCGCCAACACTAAATTTTCCTGTACCATATTTTCCAGGAATTTCAGATTCTCTGTATTTCCCAGATAAGAAGACCAGCCAAATATGTGATTTAATATCAAAATCAGAACGATAATCCCGATAAATATCCACAATTTTTTATGTTTCATTCTTTTTTTGTCCCCACTGCAATTCCATTTCGGATAATCTGCATCAGTGTCGCTGCCCCAAGAAACGGCATTAAAAAGTAATATGCCGGAAACGATTCTACAGATTTCAACATCGTAATTCCCAAATAAATAATTCCTAATATCTGCATGATCACAATCATTACAAAATCTGTCTTTCCCAACAATTCTTTTTTCTTCCTATATCCCACAATAATTAATACGATAAGTACAACAGCAGCAGCAACTGTAATATATTTTACTATATCATAAACAGGGTTCTTCTGAAGCTGTATATTCTGATAATTCACCCACCGGAGCATCCCCAGTTTTTTTCTTGTAAAATATTGGAACGCATATCCTCCGATCAAAAACGCTATAGTTAATAAATCTAAAAATATATAAATGATTTTTTTCATTTTACTCCTTAATACTACCAAACGCTGTCACCAATATCCAGTGACAGCGCCCCTAATCTTTGTATTATATTTTCGCAGAAATTCTCTACACTCTCTGCTTTGTTTTATTTTGCTGCTTTTCCTGTAGGAAGTTCTCCAACTGTTGTGTGAACACACTCATCACTTGCCGGATCACCAACCTGTACCGGATAGTCATCATGCATTAGCCACTCATACCATCCACCATCATACACAGAAATGTTATCATATCCATTTCATAAAGTACAAGGAATGGTACGGTTGCTCTCCAGCCTGTTCCATCATCATTTGTAAACCATAACAGATTCTTTCGAACACCTATCTTTACTCTGTTACAAAAGCTGCGGATACATCACCGTCTTTTGCTCCATTCTCAATGATAAACAAATTATCTGTATCAAATCCTGCATCTTTCATTACTGAAATTGCTGTTTTTGCACATTTATTACCACTGTAGCAAAGAATATATACAGGCTCATCCTTGTCCATCTTGTCTTTTGCAAGATTGTACATCTCTGTCTGTGCTTCCGGTGTATCAAATTCCTTCTGGCTGCACTGAAGTGTTCCTTTCAGATGACCTGCTTTATAGGTATCATCATCACGGACATCTAAAAATTGTACATCTTTATCTCCCACCTTGTCAACGGCATCCTTTCCTGCTACATATTTCCAGTCGATGTTTTCTTCTGTACGGTCTGTAGTCAATGCCCCATTTTCTTTACCAAGTGCTTCTGCTCCACCTTCTACTGTATAGATGGATGTCGGTTCAATTCCTGCATCTCTTAATACACCTGTTGCTTTTTCAGCTCCACGTTTTCCACTGTTGCAGATAAGATAGATATCTTTTCCGTCATTCAGATGATCTTTGGCATAAGTTGTCATCTCATCTACCAGGGAATCATCCTCCAATGGGAAGATTGGGCACCACTCTGAATTTGCAACTCTTCCTTTGGAATAATTTTCCCATTCTCTTACATCTAACACGTGAACTCCGTCTGCACTTACTGTATCTGCCGCGGATACATACTGGTATTCATCATCTGCCAGTTCTTTCTTTTCCTCTGTATCCTTTTTATCATCCGTCTGTTCTGTCTTCGTATCGGATGTCTTATCATCAGCCTTGGATCCACATCCAACAACCATTGCTCCTGTCATTGCAGCTACCAGTAATAATGTCACAATTTTCTTTTTCATCTTATTTTTCCTCTTTTCTTCTTTTTTAATTAAAACTCCAGTTTCTTTACAATATTTTTCATCTGTACCCCGTGTACAAGACTTGCTCCGCCACGGATCGCTGCTGCCACATGTACCGCCTCTGTCATCTGTTCTTCGCTGACACCTTTATCCAGGCAGTCGTTCGTGTAAGCATCAATACAATATGGGCACTGTACGGTATGTGCCACTGCAAGTGCAATCAATGATTTCTCTCTTGCAGTCAGCGCACCCTCTTCGAATACCGCATTGTAATAAGCAAAGAATTTTTCTGCCAACTCTGATGCTTTTTCCCCGATTGTCCCAAACCTTGCAAGATCCTCCGGATTGTAATATGTTTCCATATTCTTTTTCCTCCCTTTTTTTTATTTTCCGGACTGTCTGTCCATATATATCTTTCTCAGCATAAAAATTAATGCCGAAAGAGAAAACAAAATCAATAGTGCTGTTACAAGAAGTTTCGCTCCGCCAGTCAGCATACCGCCCACATAAGAATAGACGATGGTTGCCGGTAACTGTCCGATTCCCGTAGCAACAAAGAATGAAACAAATGACATCGAAGTAAGGCCTGCCGCATAACTAACAATGTCAAATGATACAAACGGAAGAAGACGACAGATTAAAATCGTATTCTTTCCATAACGTTCAAAAAATGTATCAATTTGTTCAAGACCTGTTTTACTTGTTAATTTTTCTGCCACGTCACGTCCTAATATTTTGGCAATATGAAAGCATATTGCTGCTCCCACCATTGCGCTGCTCCATGAAAGAATCGCACCTTTCCACCATCCAAACAGGCTGGCATTGGCAAATGTAATTAAAAATGCCGGAAGAGGTGCTGCGATTGACTGAAAAATCATCAACAAGAAAGATATCAGCGCCGCATATCCCCCATATGACGCAACAAAATCTCTTACAACTGTAAAGTCTCCACTTGCAAACATCTTAAATATACGGTTCATTGTCTTATGTATCTCCGGTACCCATAAATATGCAGCAATGCATACCAGCAAAACTATAATCAGGGCTCCCTTTTTTATCCCATCATTTTTCTTTTTCATATATTCCCCCTTCATTCATGACTTGCATGCTATCATTAAATATTATTTTACCAATAAATAATCTATCTGTCTAATTGTGTTTATTGATATGTTTTCATCATTTATATATTATTTCTATATATGTATACTTTCATCAAATCCCCGCTTTTACCGGATAACAATACAAAGCACACAGAAAAATCGGATCTTTAAGATTTTTCTATGTGCTTATTTTTTACTTATCCTTATTCACTTTCTCTTCCAAGCCTGATTTTTTCCATTTTCTTCACAAATTCATCATCCGCATGGTCAAACAGATAGTTTCTGTCACTGACCCGTTGTTTTTCATTATCTTCTTCAATCAATTTCTTTGTATATTCAATCTCTTCTAAGAAATCTCTGGAAGAAATACGGGTTCCACCCTGCCCCATCGTGATTACCTGCTCTACCCCATCGGAAGTCACGACCGTCACATGATACTTTCTTCCGATATGATGAACGACCTTTTCAATGTACTGATCGGCAGTTTCGGCTTCTTTGGTATATACGACATGGATATTATGATACTTCTGGATCTCCAGTGCATAGCCTTCTACCTTGTATGCGTCAAATACCAGAATCAGGACACATTTCTTATATCCCTGATAATTACACAGGATATCCATCAGTTTGTCTCTGGCAGCCTCGATGCTGACTTTTGCCAGTTCTTTCAGCTCTTCCCATGCGAAAATAACATTGTATCCGTCAACCAGCAGGTATTCCTGCATAGCCTCTTCTTTTTTGCGCTGCTTTTTCGCATACTCACTTTCGTAAGTTTTTGGTGTCAGTCCACCTTTTCTTTCTACTTTTCCATATGTGCGGATAAAGATTTCTTCCAGTTCTTTTTCTGCTGCTTTAGAATAGACTCCCGGTGTTCTGGCCGCTCTCGGTACCTGTCTTGCTGCCTGCTCGGACTGCCTCTTTGCTTCTTCTAATGCCCGTTCTTTTTCAAGCTGATTCTCCAAATGCATGTACTCTGGCACTTGATTCCATGGAACGTTAAATCCTGCACCATGGGAACAGAAGACGGATCCTGTAGGATTCTCGATATCGCGCTCCGGATCATAACCAATCTCTTCGATCACTGCCTCTGCGTTCCGGCAAGGTTCATAGCCGCGGAACGTACAGGTCAGATGTCCCTGTCCTCTTGTATAGGAATTCACTTCCATCTGATAATCCCGCATACCTTTAACCGGTGCATATCCCTCGATCGTCGTCATCTCTCCTTCTGTCTGCGGTGTACCGGTCTCCCCATTCATCCGCTGAATATCTGTAAGTGCCCGTCCGATCATTCCCGATGGAATTCCAGCTGAAAATCATAATACGGTTCCAGCAGCATACTTTCGGCCTGCATCAGTCCTTGGCGCACCGCACGGTAGGTTGCCTGCCGGAAATCCCCGCCTTCGGTATGTTTCAGATGTGCCCGTCCTGCCGTCAGTGTGATCTTCATATCCGTGATCACAGAACCTGTCAGCACACCCCTGTGTTCTTTTTCCAGAAGATGGGTAAGGATCAGACGCTGCCAGTTCTTGTCTAACATATCCTCACTACAATCCGTTCCGATCACAATACCGCTGCCTCTTTCTCCCGGTTCCATCTTCAGATGTACTTCCGCATAATGCCGGAGCGGTTCGAAATGCCCTACACCTTCCACTGTATTCTGGATGGTCTCTTTATATACGATATTTCCCGTATCGAATTCCACATCTACACCAAACCTGTCTTTGATCAGACTTTTTAATATCTCAATCTGGACTGCTCCCATAAGTTTTGCATGGATCTCTCCCAGTTCTTCATTCCATACGATCTTAAGCATTGGGTCCTCTTCTTCGAGTATACGTAAATTTCCGAGCATTTTGTGGACGTCACACCCATCCGGGAGTTCGATCTTGTAGCTTAAGACAGGCTCCAGTGCCGGTGCTTCGGAATCGCATTCTATGCCAAGGCCTTCACCTGGATAAGTATAATTCAATCCGGTTACTGCACATACCATGCCGCTTTTCGCTTCCTGTACCATCTCATATTTTTCACCGGAATAAATGCGGATCTGATTGACCTTTTCTTCCCAGTTGTTCATAACTGTCTCTGATCTATCTTGTGCAAAGTCGGATTCCTTCTTACTCTGCTGCTTTCCTGCTATTCCGGTCAATGTATCTTTTACCTTCAAAGTTCCGGATGTCACTTTCAGATACGTCAACCGGCTGCCAGCTGGATCTCTGGATATCTTGAAAACTTTCGCGCCAAAATTACTTGTATTAGTATCTGTGCTATTTATCTGCTCATTCTTTTCAACATAAGCAGTCATCCCATCCATGAATTCCTGTACGCCTTCCATCTTCAGCGCCGAACCAAAATAACACGGATATGCTTTCCTGTTACCGATTATCTCAGCAATTGTATCCTCTTCTACTTTCTCCGACTCCAGATACTCTTCCATCGCTTTCTCATCACACATGGCAAGACTGTCATACGTTTCTTCCGTTATCTCCGAAAAATCGATACACCCTTCATCCAGTCTGTTCTGCAGATCTGCCAGTACCTTTGCCTCATCCGTTCCCACCTGATCCATCTTATTGATGAATATGAACGTCGGTATCTGATATCTTTTGAGCAGACTCCAAAGTGTCCGCGTATGTCCCTGTACCCCGTCTGCGCCGTTGATCACCAGGATTGCATAATCCAGCACCTGTAAGGTACGTTCCATCTCTGCCGAAAAATCCACATGTCCCGGTGTATCCAGAAGAGTTATCCCCAGATTACCCATCTTTAATTCTGCCTGTTTGGAAAAGATCGTGATTCCTCTTTCCCGCTCCAATTCGTATGTATCCAAAAATGCATCCTTATGATCCACTCTTCCGAGCTTTCTGATCTGCCCACTTAAGTAAAGCATGCATTCCGATAATGTTGTTTTCCCGGCATCTACGTGAGCCAGGATTCCAATTGTAATATGTTTCATAATTTCTTTCCTTATTATCTGTCGTTATCAGTCACTATTACCATTACTTATCAGTATTCTTTTTTACGATATTCTTATTATACATCATAATTTATATTTTGTACTTTTTTTCATAATTTTGCAATTTACTATTGTTTTTTCCTGAAAAATCTGTTTGACTATTAGTGAGGACATATTAAAAAAAATAATAAATAAGCGAGGTATTGTTATGAAACCAATAAAAGAAGGTAAAGTCCGTGAAATTTATGATAACGGAGACAGCCTGATTATGGTTGCCACTGATCGTATCAGTTGTTTTGACGTAATTCTTAAGAATATTGTTTCCAAGAAAGGAACTGTTCTGACGCAGATGTCTAAATTCTGGTTCGACCTGACAAAAGACATTCTTCCAAACCACATGATCTCTACTGATGTGAAAGATATGCCTGAATTCTTCCAGAAACCAGAATATGACGGTAACAGCATGATGTGCAAAAAGCTTGAGATGCTTCCAATCGAATGTATCGTACGTGGTTACATCACAGGAAGCGGATGGAAGAGTTATCAGGAGAATGGTACTGTATGCGGCATCAAACTTCCGGAAGGATTAAAAGAATCAGATAAGCTTCCAGAGCCAATCTATACACCATCCACAAAAGCTGAGATCGGAGATCATGATGAAAATATTTCTTACGAGCAGAGCATTGCCCACCTTGAGAAATATTTCCCTGGTAAAGGCGAAGAATATGCAGCCAAGCTTCGTGACTGTACGATCGCTCTCTATAAAAAATGTGCAGACTATGCATTAAGCCGTGGTATCATTATCGCAGATACCAAATTCGAATTTGGTCTTGATGAAAATGGTAATATGGTTATCGGTGATGAGATGCTGACACCGGACAGCTCTCGTTTCTGGCCTGTAGAAGGTTATGAACCGGGACACGGACAGCCGTCATTCGACAAACAGTTTGCACGTGACTGGCTGACTTCTCACCCGGATAATGACTGGAACCTTCCGGATGATATTGTCCAGAAAACAATTGACAAATATCTTCAGTGCTACAAGATGATCACAGGTGAAGAACTTGCTTAATTCCCCTGTATTCAGAGATAACGACCTCCTTGCCGTTTTCTCGATCATCTGATCAGGTAGCAATGCAGAGGATCTGCCACCGGCAGTTTCTCTTGCATATTTCAGTATGAATACTCCCGCCGGGACTGCCACTCTGACAGCTTTTGCGGGAGTTTTATTATAATACATGAACTATCTTTGAACATTATTTCTTCATCTTCGGCTCAAAGACAAGCGATGCCAGATAGCCAAAGATAAGTGCTGCAGATATTCCAACGGCACTTGCCTTAAATCCGCCCATAAATATCCCGATGAATCCTTCTTTATCTACAGCTTCTTTGACACCTTTCCACAAAAGATTACCGAATCCCAATAATGGTACGCTGGCACCGGCTCCTGCATATTCCTGAATCACCGGATATATCTTCAGTGCTCCTAATACAGAGCCGCTGCACACCAAAAGCACCATAATCCTTCCCGGCATCAGCTTTGTCCGGTCCAGCAATATCTGTGTCAGTGCACAGATCAGACCTCCCACCCAGAATGCATTGATATAATCCATATTCTGTTTCCTCCTGTATGTTTTGTCTAACAGTGTTCCAGCACGATTCCATGTGCAATTCCCGGAACACTTGCTCCCTCATTGTAACTGACCGTCGACATCAGTGCTCCTGTCGGAACGAACAGTACCCTCTTCCACTCACCGCTTGCAATGGCAGGCAGGATATACGCCGATAACGTTGCTGCAGCACATCCGCAGCCACTTCCTCCCGCATGGGTATCCTGCCTGCTCTGATCAAATATTGTCATCCCACAATCCATATGTCTTTCTTTGATATCGTATTCTTTTTCCCGCATAAGATCAAATAATATACTCTGTCCCACATATCCGAGATCTCCGGTAATGATCCGGTCATAATCTTCTTCTTTTCTTTCAAAATCTTCCAGATTCTGGATGATCGTATCGCAAGCTGCCGGAGCCATACATGCGCCCATATTCTGCGAATCCTTCAAGCCATAATCCACAATCTTACCGACCGTCACTCCGGTGATCCTCACATGACTCCTGTTCTTTCCAACAATAAATGCTCCACTTCCGGTCACCGTCCATTGTGCAGACAGCGGTCTCTGATTCGCATAACTGAGAGGAAAACGGAATTCCTTTTCTGCACTTCCGAAATGGCTGGATGTCACTACGAGCATCCGCTCTCCGTATCCTGCCGCTACACACATCGATGCCAGGGCGAGTGCTTCCCCTGACGTTGAACATGCACCGTACAGACCAAACATCGGTATCTGCAGCTGTTCAACTCCGAGTGATGTTGCCACTCCCTGCCTTAGCAGATCGCCTCCGAACAGATACCGGATGGCTCCTGCCGTCAGATGTGCTTTACCGAGTGCCAGCTGACAGGCTTCTTTCTGCATGCTGCTTTCCGCTTTTTCCCAGGTGTCCTCCCCGAACATATCATCCAGACCCACCATATCAAACCTGCTGCCAAGTGGTCCTTCCCCTTCTTTCTTCCCGACGACAGATGCACTTTCCTCAATATACGGAGATGCCTTAAATGCTATACTCTGCTTTCCTTTTATCATATTCTTATATCCTCCTGCTATATTTCCATACAGATTATCCCGCAACTCCTGCCGCTTTTAGCAGCCAATAGAACAGTCCAAGCAGCCAGCTTGTAAATATCCCATACAGGATCACCGGTCCGGCAATGGTAAATATCTTGCACCCGATTCCTATAACCTGTCCTTCTTTCTTGTATTCAATCGCCGGTGCTGCCACTGAATTGGCAAATCCCGTAATCGGTACCAGCGCTCCTGCACCGCCCCACTTTGCGATCTGCGGATACAGATTGCATCCGGTAAGCACTGCACTCAGAAGCACCAGAAGCATCGAACACCAGCTTCCACTCATATCCCTGCCCAGTCCCGCTTTCTCGCAGATATTCAGAATGCCTTGCCCGATCACACAGATGATACCGCCTGTAACGAATGCTTTCGCCATATTTACCGGCAGATTATGCACCGGTGTTTTCTGCCTGACATAATTTTCATATGACTGTTGTTGTTTTTTCTTCTCCATATCATCACCACCTCTTCCAGAAAAACAATAATGCGCCCAGACCTTTTCCAAATGCGATTCCAATCATCACCGCTGCAATTCCTCTTACCATACGGATTCTCCGGATAAAGATCGGAAACAGATCCAGCATTTCCGTCAAAGCCATTGCCCAGCAGCCCACAAAGATTCCTCCGAACAGTCCCATGACCGGAAGCAGACAGTCTGCGAACGGAACCGCCGGATGATACACAGAAATAACAGCGCCCAGGCTTCCTCCGGCTGCAACCGCATCTTCATATAACATAACCTGTTCTCCTGTATGTGTCCGGTCGGCAAAATCCGATATCACACCCAGGCCTATGATAAAAGAAAAAAGTCCGCCTGCCGCCGTAATCCCTGCACTAAATCCCAGTAGTGCCAGACATATGTTTTTCGCCAACATCCAGTTCTTTCTCCTTTCTGGAATATGTCTCTACCAGCGTTGTCTGTATATCATTCTCGTAAAGACGCATCTCCACCTCCATCGGTGTCGGATCTACCGACAATCGTTTTTTTCCGAAATGATTGAAGAATGTCAGAATTCCTATCACAATACCAATACAGTATGTGAACTCCAGGATTGTAAATCCATCTGACTTTGTACCGGTTAAAAGTTCATATACCTGTCCAAACATTCTGGTCACACCTACATCATTATTGAATGCCATTGTTGAAAATGCTGCGCCAAAGAAACTGATCAGTACTACAGCCACAATCTTAACGCCATGGATGATCCCGCCTTTTCCATCCTGTTCCTCATACGTCACGATAAAATCCGTTTCTCCGATATTTTCTACTGCTGCATCCGGATAGATCTCATGGATCTTCTGTATCACTTTCAGAAGTGATACCACTGTTCTACGCTGTCTCTTATCATCCGGATGATGAAAGGTCAACAGATGAATGCTCCGGATCCTGGCAAGCATTGCCGGATCTGTACACTCTATCTTCAGCACATCACCGATCATCACGGATGTCTTTGCCACCTCAACATTCCGGTCTGCCTTTATATATACAGTGCCTGCCTTCCCTGCCATCTTTCTTCACCTCCGTTTTTTCATCCTGACAGTATACCGTCTTCTTTACCAACGTTCCTTCATTTACTCCGTGACTGCCTTTTACATCATGAAAATAATAAATAAATCCTATGATCACTGCTGCTGTAATAACAAAGATCAGGCACATCCTGATCTTCTTCCTGCCTTCTTCCAACATTCTCACCCTTTCTTCCCATGCTTTCTTTTACCGGATCTCATGAGTTAGTATGCCGGATTCTGACAATTCTATGCATGGATTCCATACATAGAATCGATCCCTGACGTGCCTGTTATAACTTCTCTCTTAAATTTTTTAATATCTTCTTTTCCATTCTTGATACCTGAACCTGTGAAATTCCAAGTTCTTTTCCTACCTGTGTCTGTGTCTTTTCCGAAAAATATCGTAGATAGATCAGCTTTCTCTCGTCCTTATCCAGATTTTTCAGCAGTTCTTTCAATAGCAGATGATCTACAACTCTTTCTTCTGCCGCATCAGCCTGACCGACTTTCTCCATCAATGACATTTCCTGTCCTTCTTTTTTACAGACAGGTCTGTGCAGTGATTCCACATCCGTACATGCATCCATTGCCATCGTCAGTTCTTCCGGTGCGACCTTTAAATCTTCTGCAATCTCTGCAACCGACGGCTCTCTTCCCAGCTCTTTTCCGAGCCTTTCCTGCGTCTGATACGCTTTGTATGACAGTTCTTTCAGTGAACGGCTGACCTTGATCATTCCGTCATCTCTCAGGAACCGCTTGATTTCACCGCTGATCAGCGGGACTGCATAAGTTGAGAATTTCACTTCAAAACTAAGATCGAACTTGTCAATTGCTTTCAGCAGTCCGATCGTTCCGATCTGGAACAGGTCTTCCATTTCTGTTCCGCGCCCTGCAAAGCGTCTTACGATACACCAGACCAGTCCTGTATTTTCCTCCACAATCTGTGCTCTTGCTTCGTCATCCCCTTCGTGAGATTTCTGAATTAAAGCGATTGTGTGGTCCATATCTTTCGTCCTTTTCCGATTGTCTTTTTTCATTTTCACAATGGTTCCTTTTCCCAGTTCGGAACTCACTTCAACCTGATCCATGAATGCTGTCATAAAAGAAAATCCCATTCCTGACCGGTCAAGTTCCGGCCTGGTGGTAAATAACGGCTCCATCGCTTTTGTCACATCTTCGATTCCTTTTCCATGGTCTTCCACTTCTATCTCCAATGTGTCTTCACAGGTTGTACATCGGAGGAATATCTTCTCCACCCGGCATTCATAGCCATGAATCACCGCATTCGTCACAGCCTCCGACACAGCCGTTTTTACATCTGCAACTTCCTCAACTGTCGGATTCAGTGATGTCATAAATGCTGCAACGGCAACTCTGGCAAATGATTCATTCGAGGAATAACTGTCAAAAATAATCTGCATTTCATTGGTATTTTCCATTTTATTTCTCCTCCTCATATATCTGCATGATTTTTGTTACCCCTGACATAGTCAGGATCTTACGGATCCGTTCGCTGGTATGTACCGCACAGACTTCGCCGCCCAGCATATAGATTTTACGGTAACGTCCCATGATTACTCCGATTCCCGAACTATCACAGAATTTCGTATCTGCAAAATCAAAGATCACATACCGGATATGATTATGTTCAATCAGATGATCGGATTCCTTTCTTATCTCTTCCGCATTGTGATGATCCAGTTCCCCCGGTAAAAATATAGTCAGATAATTCTCCTGTACCTGATACTTCATGTTATAACTCCCCATTTACATCTTTCTATTATTTTGCATAGTGCATAAACAAAAAAGGACATACACCTCTTACGTGTATATCCTTCTCTTTTTGTATTTCTGCCATTTCTATACCAGGACAATCCATATCCTAGTTATTATTCTTCTTACTCTTCTGTGCATTCTGCGTATCAAGTGCTTCCTGTGCATCGGTCGCAGCCTGTGTTCCCTCATGCTCTTCTATGATCTTCTGATAATACGCATTCGCCTTATCCTGCTCACCCTGTTTTTCATAAGACTGCGCAAGCAAAAGCATGGCCTCTCCGTCCTGGTATCCCTCATCCATCTGTACCACCTGCTCCAGATTTGTTACCGCCGTATCATAATTTGCCACTTGATAATTCTTCTGGGATGTTGCATACAGGCTTTCACAGACTTTTGGATAAATCTTCTCTGTCAGACTGTCATATTCTTCTTTTCCGGATGTGCCAAGTGTACCTGCATTAATCTTCAGCAGTTCTTCTGCCAGCGCAGAATTGCTCATATCTCCGGTTGAATAATGCGATACAACCGTCATCAGTGACTCATAACTTGACTTTGTTACCTCCGCAGTCTGTTTCTGTTCCTCTGCAGCTTTGGTATCTGTACGGTATGTTTCCAGTTCTTTTTTCAGTGCACTGATCTGTGACTTCTGCGTCGCAATCTGATCACTGAACTTCACCGTCTGCTTGTTCACCTTGCTCTGTCTGGATGCAGATACTGCCGGCATGACCAGGAAAGCCATAACCGCAACTCCGACAGCTACACCAATTGCAATATTTATCATTGTGTGCAATCCGACATTATCCTTAAGACCGGATGCGACAGGCTGGATGATCGTTTCATTTCCGATATTATAAGTTACCGTCTGTCTTCTTTTTTTCTTCTTTCCTGTATCTTTATCATCGACCAGGCGCACATTCCTTGACTTCCGCACCTGATTCAGTTCATGCATATAACGCATGGTGATATCATCTGTCTTGTCCAGCTTGTGTGCGATCCGGATATTCTTTCTCGCCTCAGAATACTGTTCATCCATAATGTAAAGCAGTGCCAGAAGCTGATATGCTTTCACATATGTCGGATGCATCTCAATTGCTTTCTTAAGCTGGAGTACAGCCAGATCCTCACAGCGCTGATAACAGTAATCCAGTGCCTGATTGTATCTTTTGATCGCCTGATTGATCTGATCCAACTCGTCTTTTTTCTCTTTTATCTTTATAATATAATAATTGGCAATGTTCTCTTTCGGCTGGAGATTCTTGCTTAACACCCATTCCGTCAGTGCTTCTACCACATCACCTCTTCCGTAATAGACAAGTCCCAGAAGATTTCTCGATGCGATGTTATCTCTGTTATATTGTAAACTCTTTTTCAGCGATGTGATTGCTCCGGTCAGATCCCGGATGTTCGCTCTTTTAAGCCCGTCATTATACCAGTAGTTCGACTGATACGCCAATTTTGTTGTATAATCCATATACTTCCCTCTATATTTCCGTTACTGTTCATACAGCGCTGAGACTTTCCATTCCGGAATTCTTCCCTGTGAACTGTAACCGCTTTTCTTTGCCGCAGTTTACTGTGGATCGTCCTGCTTCGTCTGTTCGATCACTTCTCTTAAAAGATCTGTCATATCTGTCAGATCATCCTGGTAAATCGCATCTCCCAGTTCCTCTACTTCCAGACTAGGCTGGAATTTCTTTAATTCTTCTTCAAAATCAAGCATCTATGGCACCTCCTGCCAGTAACTTTTTTATCATCCCTACAAGGTATAATGAACCAAGACAGTATATCTCTCCTGACTCCCCCCGTTTATCCAGTGCCGTTCCGACGGCATCTTCCAATCGTTCTTTACAATACACCGGTCTGTCTGTATACCGGCGGAAGATATCTGCAAGTTCCTCAACCGGAACACCTCTCTCGTCTTCGATCTGTGTGACGATATATGCTTTCACATCTAGATTCCCGCACAGGCATTCTATCATCTCATCGTACTTCTTATCCGATACTGCGGAAAATAATAATATCATCTCACCGCGCTCAGACTCATCCAGTGCCTTTACGCTTTCTACAAACGCCTGCATTGCACCCGGATTATGCGCACCGTCTACCGTGATATGTGCTCCGATCCGTTCCATACGTCCTTCCCAGTGAAGCTGTGCAAGTACCTGTTTCCACCGGTCCATATGTATCTCTTCTCCCGCAAGCAGATATTCCGACGCTTCCAGTGCAAGTTCTGCATTCATCGCCTGATAGCATCCGCACATCGGCACCTGAAAGATAACATCTTTATCATACGCACTCCGTCTGGAAAATGCAATATATTTCCGGTGAACTTCCCGGATTTCATACGCATGATTCGTGACTTCTCTACAATATACGCCCAGTTCTTCTCCCTTTGTCCGGATTACTTCTGCCGCTTCTTTATTACTTCCGTCAAAGAATACCGGAACTTTTGGCTTAATGATTCCGGCTTTTTCAACGGCGATCTTCCTGATCGTATCACCAAGAATCGCCGTATGATCCAGACTGATAGACGTAATGATGGACAGTGCCGGCTTCTCAACCGCATTTGTTGCATCCAGTCTTCCGCCCAGTCCGGTCTCCAGGATAATATATTCTACATCTGTTTCTGCAAATGCAGTCATCCCCATTCCGAATAAAAATTCAAAATAAGACGGATGTTCGATTCCATCTTCCACCATCCGGCGGACTGTTTTTAAAACCTTGCGGAATACTTCAAGAAATGTCTTATTATCTATCTGTACATTATCCATCCGTATCCTTTCATTTACAGATACAAGATGAGGGATGTAAAGAACCCTGTTCTCTTCCCCTCTGCCATAAGTATGGCCTGTAAGTATGCACATACAGACCCTTTTCCATTGGTTCCGGCAACGTGGACGATTTTCCTGTCCACTGCCGGATTTCCTAATCTTTTTAAAAATAATTTTGTGTGCTCCAGCGTATGTTTTTTTGTAAATTTCGGAATTTCTTCGATATATGCGGCTGCCTCTTCATATGTGAACACTTCTGGTTCTTTTTTATTTAACATCATATTCCTGATCCACCCAAGATTTGTTCTTATCGGTTGCTGTACCTTCCTGTTTTACAAGCTGCCCGTTCTGATAAATATATTTATCGGACATCCGGAAGATTGTATCACTGGAACCAACCTGTCCGACCTGTATTACATCTCCGTCTTGCAATTCTGTCTCTGATAGATTAATACGTGTATTATTCAGGAAACTGCTCTTCTGCTTTTCTCCATTCACATATACGCGGCTGTATTTTGTAAAGTTCTCGCCGTACAAACTATATCGCTGCTAAGCTGCGGAACAATACTGCTCAATGACACATCACGGATTCCCATTACCATATGCCTTCCGAGATCGGAGGATGATTGTTATAAACGTACTGCTTTCCATACAGGATATCATACTGCAAAAGTTCCAGATCTGAAAGATAATTCTTCGTTCCTTTTCTCTGCTGATGGTAATTGAACACTGTACCGGAATGAATATCCAGTCTGTTCAGGATCTCTGACATCAGCTGGTAAGCAGGAATATTCTTGTCCTGTTTCTGAAGTCCGACATTGTCCCAGATCACATAATTTGTATTATATAAATAACGGCTCTTTAAGTCTTCTGCTTTCAGTCCCATGGTTGGAAGATGATCCCCATAAAATACAACTACAGACGGTTCCTTTCTTGCTTCCACTGCCTTGATCAGATCACCAACAAACTGATCCATCTCATAGACCTGATTCACATAATATTCCCATTTATTTTTTAGTGCTTCATCTTCAATTCCTTCAACCTTGATCTTTGGATTTTCGATCAACTGCGTCTCCGGATAGTTTCCATGTCCCTGAACACTGACAGTGAATACAAAGTCTTCCTGATCTGATGTATCCATGGCTTCCATGATATGCTGTGTCAGGATCTCATCCTTCGCCCAGCCGTTCTCTGTCGTCTGAAGGACATTCATGAACTCCTTACTGGTAAATGTATCAAATCCCATATTGTTAAAGACATTGGCACGGCTATAGAAGTTACCCGTATTATCATGCAATGCATGTGTCCCGTATCCAAGTGCGGCAAGTGCGGTTGCAGCACTCTCTGTCGGATGTTTCTTCGAGTATGTCTTATATGGATATTCTCCCGGTCCGAAGTAACGGAGATTCATTCCTGTCAGTACTTCAAACTCTGTATTTGCCGTACCGGTCCCACCGACGGTACCTTGAAATATCCGGATGAATAATTCTGGTATAAATTATGCAGGTTTGGACACGCATCTTCAGATGTGGTAAAGAACTCTGCATTTGCCACATCAAAATATGACTCCAGCTGTACTACAATAATATTCGGAAGTTCATCGGAAGAACGGCTTGTTGTGCTCTTATTCAGCTCTCCGTTTTTATTGATCTTTGCCATTTTTTTCTTTGTGTACCCGTTTGCTCACTGATTCCGGTATTGAACAGACTCGCCGAAAAACAATATGGAAGACCGTAATCTTCATAGGCAAATGCAATATTTCCAAAATACGTAGATACTACTCTTTTGTCTATTGCTGCATTCGTGACAAATGTGTAAAGTATGCAGCACACAACAATTCCCAGCAGCGATGCTACGTGGTGTACCTTTCCTGTATACTGTCCGCCGCGTCTCCACATCGAGACCAGCCAAACCACAAGCGCAGCTGCTCCGATAGCGATCACAACGACTTCAAAGCCATTACAATAGTTATTGATCAGCGCGATTCCGTCTCCTGCGATCTTAAGATCCTGTGCATTAAATGGTGTAACCCTCTTTAGCAGGATATATCCATTGGCAATTCCGAGGATAATCCACAATGCGCTGATAATGATACGGACAAATATCCTTCGCTTGAACAGATATACAATAGAAAAGGTTACGAAGATCATAAACGCATTGTACAAAAATACCAACGGTGTTCCTGTCATATAGTTCCAGGCAGCGGCGAGCGAATGTCTGGAAATTGCTTCTATTGTAAAGTTAATGATGCACGCAAGCAGTGCATGAAATATCAAAGAGAATCGGTTCATGAATGCATAGACCGGCTGCATCTTCTTTGCAAATGCACTGTTACGTCTTGCTTCCAGTATTCTCTCGCGTCGTTCATGTCTGCCTTTCCAGTATGCAATGACATCCTCTTTCTTCAAATTTCTTATTTTGCGGATTTTTCCCTTGATATCCGGTTTCTTTAACTGAAATTTTTTCATATAATCCCCTTTGATATCTAATCCGCAGCTATCCTGTTACTGATAACTGCGGAAATATATGATTGTCTATAGGTTTTAATATTTATAACTTTCTTCTCTTAAGACTGTTTTGCTTTTAATCCTTCCAGCCTTTCTTTTACCTGAGCCATCATCTGCTGATAAGTTTCCAGTTTTTCTCTTTCTTCCTGAACCTTTGCAGCCGGTGCTTTACTTACAAATTTTTCGTTATTCAGCATTCCGTTTGAACGTGCGATCTCTTTTGTCAGTCTTTCCTCTTCTTTTGTCAGACGTTCGATCTCCTGTTCAAAATCGATCAGCTCTTCCAGTGGAAGATATACCGTTGCATCCGGAACTACAATAGATACTGCGTCTTCCGCAATGCCTTCTGTCGTCTTCTGAAGTACCAGTTTGTTCAATGCTGCCATATTCTGAGCTGCATTACTTAACATTGCAAGTCCTGATCCGAGCTGTTCATCTTCACATACAACATAAGCAGTTGCTTTTCTTGAATTTGGAACATTCATCTCTGCACGTACGTTACGGATACCGCGGATGATCTCTTTGTAGTGATCAACAATGTTCTCTGCAATTGGGAAGTTCCAGTCTTTTTCATATACCGGCCAGTCAGACATCATCAGTGACTCTTCTTCCGGTACCAATTTGCTGTATATTTCTTCTGTAACGAACGGCATATATGGATGAAGCAGTTCAATGATTTTTTCAATACTTCTTTTAATGTCCATAATGCATCGTTTGCCCCCTGTGGATCTTCCTCTGCATGATAGATACGGTATTTTGCAATCTCAATGTACCAGTCACAGAACTCATCCCACATGAAGTCGTATATCTTGGAAAGTGCGATACCAAGTTCGAACTTGTCCATATTTTCTGTTACATCTTTTACAAGGTTGTTGCACTTGGACATGATCCATCTGTCAGCCGGACGGACAGTAAAGTCAGCCGGTTTTTTCAGTTCTTTATCGCCCAGATTCATCATAATAAATCTGGAAGCATTCCATACTTTATTTGCAAAGTTACGGCTTGCTTCTACACGTTCATTATAGAAACGCATATCATTACCAGGTGCATTACCTGTCATTAATGTCATACGAAGTGCATCTGCACCATACTGATCGATGATCTCCAACGGATCGATACCATTTCCAAGGGATTTACTCATCTTGCGTCCCTGTGAGTCACGGACCAGACCATGGATAAATACTGTATGGAACGGTGCTTTTCCAGTATGTGCATATCCTGAGAATACCATACGGATTACCCAGAAGAAGATAATATCATAGCCTGTTACCAGAACATCTGTCGGATAGAAGTAATCCAGATCCTCTGTCTTATCCGGCCATCCGAGTGTTGAGAATGGCCACAGTGCTGAACTGAACCATGTATCCAGTGTATCTTCATCCTGTGTAAAATGTGTGCATCCGCATTTCGGGCATTTCTCCGGTGCGCCGTGTCCAACTACTACTTCACCACACTCGTCGCAGTAATAAGCCGGAATTCTGTGTCCCCACCAGATCTGACGGGAAATACACCAGTCACGGATATTCTCAAGCCAGTGCAGGTAGATCTTATTGAAACGTTCCGGAACGAATCTTAAGTCGCCGTTCTTGATCGCTTCAATCGCTGGTTTTGCAAGGTCTTCCATCTTAACGAACCACTGCTGCTTGATCATTGGCTCTACGGTTGTGTGGCAGCGGTCATGTGTTCCTACATTATGTGAATGTGGAACCACTTTTACCAGGTATCCCTGCTCTTCCAGATCAGCTACCATCGCTTTTCTTGCTTCGTAACGGTCCATTCCGGCATATTTTCCGCCGTACTGTTCGTTGATCGTTGCATCATCGTTCATGATATTGATTTCTGGCAGGTTGTGACGTTTTCCAACTTCGAAGTCGTTCGGGTCATGTGCCGGTGTGATCTTAACCGCACCTGTTCCGAACTCTTTGTCTACATAGTAATCGGCAACGATTGGGATTTCTCTGTCTGTCAGAGGCAGTTTACACATCTTTCCTACGATGTCTTTGTATCTTTCATCATCCGGATGAACTGCGATCGCAGTATCTCCAAGCAATGTCTCCGGACGTGTCGTTGCGATCTCCAGATAGTCATCTGTTCCAACGATTGGATACTTGATATGCCAGAAGAATCCATCCTGCTCCTCATGTTCAACTTCTGCATCAGAAAGAGAAGTCTTACATACCGGACACCAGTTGATGATTCTGGAACCTTTGTAAATATATCCTTCGTTATATAATTTGATGAATACTTCTTCTACCGCCTTGGAACATCCTTCGTCCATTGTAAAACGTTCTCTGTCCCAGTCGCAGGATACACCTAATTTTTTTAAGCTGTCCCTCGATCGTTCCGGCATATTCTTCTTTCCACTGCCATGTTCTTTCCAGGAATTTCTCTCTTCCTAATTCTTTCTTGTCAATTCCTTCTTCTTTTAACTGGTTTGTAACCTTAACTTCTGTCGAGATAGCTGCATGGTCTGTTCCCGGAATCCAGAGTGCATTGTATCCCTGCATTCTCTTATAACGGATCAGAATATCCTGCAGTGTATTATCAAGGGCATGTCCCATGTGAAGCTTACCTGTAATGTTCGGTGGCGGCATTACTGTGGTAAATGGTTTCTTACTTCTGTCAACTTCGGCGTGGAAATATTTGTTATCACACCATTTTTCATATAACTTTGCTTCAATCGCTTTGGGATTGTAAGTCTTTTCCAGGTTTTCGCTCATAGTTTCCTCCTCATTTCACACTTTTTTCACATTTTTTTATTACATGAAAAACCTTACATTTACTAAAGGGCGATTGTAGTCGCGGTACCACCTTCATTATACAGGAAAACTCTTCCCCATATATCTCATCTTATTCTTTAACGGGAACGACTCCGGGATGAACTACTACCGTCTTATCATATGTCTCAGGTTCACTCATCCGGCTCCGAAGCTACCTTCCTACGTCTCGTATTCCTTAAGTGTCTCTCAGCCGATGGATCACTCTCTCTGGTATGGACGAACTTACGTGTACTCCTCTTCATCAATGCCTTTACGTATAAACTACTGAATATGATAGCCATCGAATCCCCATTTGTCAAGGATTTTAGGGATTTTTCAGAAACTCTTAAGGAGTTACACCAGGCCGAAACATTTCATGATGAAAAGCCATCCCGTCAGGGTAAATGCGCTGCACATGGTCGTCAGCATCACTACACTGGAAGACAGTACTCCCTCATGTCCCATATTTTTGCCATGACAAAACTGCTGACTGTCGTTGCCGAGCCAAGCATGACTAAGATTGCAATTAGTTTCTCTCTTCGGAATCCGATTACAACTGCAAGCGGCATGAACACTGCTACAAATCCCACTAATTTGATAAATGCGGCGATCACGGTCGGTTTGATCTTGCCAAACGCTTTCTTAATATCAAAGGTTGCTCCCATTGCCATCAGTCCCATCGGTGTTGCTACGCCGCCGATACTGCTGACCGCCTTATGTAAGATCACAGGCATCGGAAGTTTCAGCGCTGACCATAACAGACCTGCTGCAATACCGATGATGATTGGATTCGTAATGATACCAATCAATGTTTTTTGAGCAGTGCTTTATCCATACCATTTTGTCCCGGTTTGAAAAACGACAGCACAACCACCGCCATAATATTATAAAGTGGTACACTTCCTATGATCATTAATGGTGCCTGTCCGGAATTACCATAGATATTCTGGATAAATGCGATTCCCAAAAGCGCCGCACTGCTCCGGTAAGCCGCCTGGATAAATTCTCCCTGGATGTTTCTGTCTTTCAACAGGCAGGAGATTCCAATTGCGATCGTGATACTGATCAATGTAATAATAAAACAGAAAATTACGAATTTCGTATCCCACGCTTCCTTGATATCTACGACCGCCAGATCGCCGAATAATAATACCGGCAGTGGTATCCGGAAGACGAATTTGTTCATCTTATTGGCAAACTCTTCGTCCATCCACCCGATCTTATTGAAAAACAGTCCCAATACCATCATTAGGAAAATGGGAACTGTTGCATTTAAACTAAACACCAGATTGTCCATTATACTATATCCTCTCTTGCTTTGAAATCAGAAAATATCTGACTCCTTATTCCAGATATTTTCTGATTTCAAAATATGCTTCATAGAGCTGCTCATACGATGTTCTGCAGTTTGCCGGACTGGTGGATGGTAACCCGATTGCCATAATCCCTGTCTTCGGATAACAGAACTTCTTATATAATTGGAACGCTTTCGTTCCCGTCGTAAAGATTGCTTTGATATCAGCACATTCAAGTATCCTGCTCATATCATTCGGCTGTGGATTGCGGATACTGCTGTCATCTGCTCCTTTGATATCACATCCCGCCAACACATCCCATACTGCAATACCATTTCTTAATGCAAATGTAATCTTATCTTCTCTTGTCTCCGGATACGCTTCTCCACAAACATCCGATACAACTTTCCAGAATCTGTTTCTTGGATGGCCGTAGTAGAAGCCGACTTCACGGGATTTCGGAGACGGCATGGTTCCGAGCATCAGGATTTTGGAATGTTCATTGTAGATTGGTTCGAAATTGTGGATGATATGTTGTGTTTCCATGTTTGAATCAGCTCCTATTCGTGAACTACCCATTGTCTAAAGCCAATGGGCTTCCTGCTTCGCAGACCTCGTAACCTACTATCTCCACAGGCGTTAATTCGGGCAGTCCCTGCCCTATATTGTTATTTTTATGCTATTTGTCTTAAT
>ENA-OQAA01000167-OQAA01000167.1-human-gut-metagenome-genome-assembly--contig:-NODE-167-length-48570-cov-4.415994_pt1 | contig 48570 bp, 66 predicted proteins | sample MGYA00242489_ERZ504515 | MGnify/ENA primary metagenome ERZ504515 (study PRJEB26092, sample SAMD00036237) | human gut metagenome | host: Homo sapiens | study: EMG produced TPA metagenomics assembly of... | reverse complement strand
TGAAATAGGGGCGACGCGATCTTTTTCATAAAAAATCCTCTTTCTGTGGTTATAACAACCGAAAGCACGGTCTGATTATAGTATACTCAGAACATCAAAGCAAGGAGGATTTTTCCATGATCCGCAAAATCATTCATATAGACGAAGAAAAAATGCAACGGCTGCGGTGCCTGCGTCACCGCCTGCCACGAGGGTGCCATCGGCCTTGTGAACGGCAAGGCCAAGCTGATGCGGGACGACTACTGCGACGGCTTTGGCGACTGCCTGCCCGGATGCCCCACCGGTGCCATCACCTTTACCGAGCGCGAAGCCGCCGCTTATGACGAGCAGGCTGTGCTGGAAAACAAGCAGAAAAAGGCCGCTGCCGCCCAGCAGCAGGCACAGCCCGCCGCACCGGCGTTCCATGGCTGCCCGGGCAGCATGATGAAACAGTTCCACCGTGAGCAGACCGCACCTGCCGCAGCCGCAGTGCCCATGCAGTCCCAGCTGGCACAGTGGCCTTGCCAGATCAAGCTGGTGCCGGTGAACGCGCCCTACTTTGACGGTGCCAAGCTGCTGATCGCCGCCGACTGCACCGCCTATGCCTACGCCAATATCCACGAGGAGTTCATGAGGGGCCATGTGACCATCATCGGCTGCCCGAAGCTGGATGCTGTGGATTACAGCGAAAAGCTGACCGAGATCATCCGCAGCAATGATATCAAGAGCGTGACCGTGCTGCGCATGGAGGTGCCCTGCTGCGGCGGGCTGGAGCACGCTGCCATCACTGCTCTGAAGAACAGCGGCAAGTTCATCCCGTGGAATGTAGTCACCTTCTCCACCGATGGCCGCATCCTCGACCGGTAAAATGACAGAACAAAAGCCAGAAACGACTGCTGCCGTTTCTGGCTTTTGATGTTTGCGGAAAGATCAGCCGCGTTCTGTACGCTGTTGGCAGCGGTCTGCACGAACTGCAGCACGCTCTGGATGGTATCGCGGATCTGCACCAGCGTCTGGATGTCTTCATCCTTCATGCGGGATGTGGCGCAGTGAGCACCACGGTCTGGGCACTCACGGTGCCAGTGAGCTGGATGCTGACCCCGTGTTCCGGGATGGTGAGCAGGATGTGCACCGGGATGGCATCCGCAAGAACCTGACTCTTTTCCAGCCCGATAACAAGTACCGGTGCATTGGCGCTGGCATCACCGGTATTCAGCTGAAAATAAAGGTAGCCGTCCTTTGCGCCTTCCGGCAGTACGCGCTGCAGCTTTTTCTGCGGCAGCTCAAACTCGGTCATGTCCTGCAGGCTGGTGGCTGTGGCGTCCACACCCAGCAGGCTTGCCAGCTGGGCCTGCGAGATATAACTGCCAAGGCTCCAGTCCGGCAGCAGAAGGCTCGCCAGCGGGTAGCTGCCGGTGATGGAAGAGCGGATATTTTTGTACAGCTGCCCGACATCGTATAAGGTCTCGCTGCTGCTGATATACACCCGGGTGAGCGGGCCTGCCGGGATAACGGCATCCGGGGATGAGATGCTCAGCTGCAGTGCGTCCGGCGTATACAGGCCGTTGACGGTGCCTTGGTGGAGCCTGTCTTTTGCAGGATGGTGTAAAGGGCAGGGGAATCGGCTGTGGATGTGATCTCATAATCAAAGGTAAAGGCCGCGCCTGCCTGCAGCGCTTTCACCCGGCGGGCTACCAGACTGTACCCGGTTACAGCGGCCACGACTGCAAGCAGTACAAGGATGAGCACTGCGATCAGGATCACATAGCCCGCGCCGTGCTTTTTTCGTTTGGAAGATGCCATAAAAAATCCTCCCTCAGATGTTTTATTCAGCATAGCGGAACAGCGGACAAAAGTCAAGGCAGAACAGAGAAGCGCTGAAAAAACAAAAAATCCGAAACCGCAAGGTTTCGGATTTCTGGCGGAAAGATGGGGATTCGAACCCCAGAACGCTTTTGACACGTTACACGATTTCCAGTCGTGCGCCTTAGACCAACTCAGCCATCTTTCCATATTCAGTTGTGCGTCACAATGCTCTACTATAATACCTGAAAGGTGCGCATTTGTCAAGCACTTTTTTTTTTAAAATGAAAAATGAGAAGATAAAACAAAAAATCCGGGACCCAAAGGTTCCGGATTTCTGGCGGAAAGATGGGGATTCGAACCCCAGAACGCTTTTGACACGTTACACGATTTCCAGTCGTGCGCCTTAGACCAACTCAGCCATCTTTCCATATTCGGTTGTACGCCGCAGCGCCACACTATAATACCTGAAAGAACCGCTTTTGTCAAGGATTTTTTGAAAAAAATGGTTTTTTTCAAAACGACATCTCTGTGCAGGCAAAAAACGGCAAAAAATTCAGGGATGCAGCAAAAGCCCTTGACGAAGCGGTTGAACCGGACTATGATGAAGTAGGAGAGTACTGCGGCGGGAAATCTTTGCGGCCGCAGAGTGGAATAAAAAAGGAGGATGCTTTCTTATGACTTATCCTGAAGTGCTGGCCAATGCCCGTGAGTGCATTGGCAAATACTGCAAGGCCTGCCCGGTGTGCAACGGTGTGGCCTGCAAAAACCAGATCCCCGGCCCCGGTGCCAAGGGCGTGGGCGATACGGCCATCCGCAATTATAATAAGTGGGCCGAGATCCGCGTGAACATGGACACCCTGTGCGAGGGCGGCACCCCGGACACCCATATTGAGCTGTTTGGCAAGAGCTTCAAGTACCCGTTCTTTGCAGGCCCGGTGGGTGCTGTGAACCTGCACTACTCCGAAGCCTATACCGATATGACCTATAATGATGTGCTGGTGCGCGCCTGCGCAGAGAACGGCATCGCAGCCTTTACCGGCGACGGCACCAACCCCACCGTTATGGAGATGGCCACCAAGGCCATTGGCGCAGCAAACGGCTGCGGCGTGCCCACCATCAAGCCCTGGAACATTGATACCATTAAGGAAAAGATGGCCGAGGCCAAGGCCAGTGGCTGCTTTGCCGTGGCCATGGATGTGGACGCAGCCGGTCTGCCCTTCCTGAAGAACATGACTCCGCCAGCAGGCAGCAAGAGCGTGGCAGAGCTTGCGAGATCGTCAAGCTGGCCGAGCGCCCCTTCATCGTCAAGGGCGTTATGACCGTTAAGGGCGCACTGAAGGCAAAGGAAGCCGGCGCGGCTGCTATCGTGGTGTCCAACCACGGCGGCCGCGTGCTGGATCAGTGCCCGGCCACTGCGAGGTGCTGCCGGAGATCGCAGCGGCCTCAAGGGCACCGGCGTGAAGATCCTGGTGGACGGCGGCATCCGCACCGGTGTGGATGTGTTCAAAGCACTGGCACTGGTGCAGACGGCGTGCTGATCTGCCGCCCGTTCGTCACGGCTGTGTATGGCGGCGGCGAGGAAGGCGTGAAGTGCTACATTGATAAGCTGGCCGGTGAGCTGGCTGACACCATGCAGATGTGCGGTGCGCATTCTCTGGCCGAGATCACCCCGGATATGGTGCGGGTATAAGAAAAAGAGTGAATAGAAAAGCGGTCTGTGCCTTTGCGGTGCGGGCCGCTTTTTCATCCTTGCAGCTGCGTGCCGGGGTAGTAGTGCGCCAGAATATCGGCATAGCTTTTGCCCTGCTCCGCCATGGCCTTTGTGCCCCACTGGCTCAGGCCCACGCCGTGGCCGTAACCCCGGGTGGTAAAGCTGAAATTCCCGCTCTGGTACTGTACCGTAAAGCATGTGCTGCGCAGGCCCAGCGCCCGGCGCAGGGTCGTGCCGGAAACGGTCTGCCCGCAGACCGTGACGGTTTTTGTGTATCCGGCGCTGGTCAGCGCTGCCGGGCCGAACCAGCCTTCCGGCGCGGCGAGGTCGGCAGAAATGCCAAGGCCTGCAAGGGCCTGCTGCACCTGCTCTGCGGAAAAGGTGACGGTGTATTCGTAGTTGTCAGCGGAACGGTCGGTGCTGCTGTCCACTGAAATGAGGTAGGGCAGGGCGGAACCCCATACATTTTCGCTGGCCTCGGTCTGCCCATTGGAAATGGCAAAGTAGCTGGCGCAGGCAGGAGCATTCTCATAATAAAGTATCTCATCCAAGACCTCGTCCACAAGGGCGGAGAGGCGGGCGTAATTCTGCTCGTAGGCGGTGCCCCAGTAGCTGCGCAGCACCGGCTCGGTCAGGCAGCCCTGCCGCCGGGCTGGGTCGGCAGTGAGCCAAGCGCCGCTTTGCAGGGTGGTGTGGTCCCGGCAGTAGAGCGCATAGCTGTGGGCGGCAACGGCCTGTGCCTTGAGCGCTTCGTCCGGCCAGCTCACCGGCATCTCGGCGGCGACAGCACCCAGAACGTATTCCTGACGGGAAAGCTCCAGCACCTGTCCGGTGCCTGATCCTCCACCAGAAAGGTCTCGGCATCCGCAGAAGGCACGGCACTTGGCGGCTGCGCAGATGCTGCAGGCGAAGATACGGCAGAAGATGCGGCAGAAGATGCGGGCTCTGCCCCGCTGAGCACGGCGCGTGTGACCCGGTAGGCAGCCAGCGGCAGAATGCTACCCAGCACCAGCAGGACCGCAAAGATTGGCAGAAAAAACTTTTTCATAGTCCCAAACCCTCCGACAGCGGTGTTTTTTTAATCAGAATACCGGATATACTCTGAAAAAAGATGCGAAACAGGGAAAAAGCCTTTTGCGATGCAAGCGCAAAAAAGCACCAAACCGGCTTTTTGTGCGCTGAACGGTGCAGTTAATGCTTGAATTTACTCGTCAAAAGCGATAATATAGAATTATACCATCATTGAGGGTGGGCGGGAAAGTATATAAATAGGATGAAAGGAGAATTCCCCTTATGAATTTTGCACATTCGGAGGTGGCAACGCTGGACCCGAACACGATGCGGACTTTGTGTGAGGAATATGTTGCCAACAACTACATCGATCCGGAGACGAGCGAGCGTCTGGGGGTCAAGCGCGGCCTGCGCAACCCGGATGGCACCGGTGTGCTGGCCGGCCTGACCAACGTCTGCGACGTTGTGGGCTATAAAAAGGATCAGGAAGGCCATGTGATCCCCACTCCCGGCAAGCTGATCTACCGCGGTGTGAACATCAACGAGATCGTGGACGAGGCCTACCGCAACGACCGCTTTGTGTTTGAAGAGGTGATCTGGCTGCTGCTGTTCGGCAGTCTGCCCAACCAGGAGCAGCTGGACGATTTCTGTGAGATCCTGCAGAGCACCGCGCCCTGCCGGAAGCTTCATGGACACCATGAACGCCCCCTCGCCCAATATCATGAATAAGCTGCAGCGCTGCGTGCTGGGCCTTTACTCTTATGATGAGCACGCCGAGGATCTGAGTCTGGAGAATATCCTGAGCCAGAGCATCAATCTGATCGCCAGCATGCCCACCATGATGGTGAACGCTTACCAGATGAAGCGCCGCTACTACGATAAGCAGAGCATGTTCTTCCACCTGCCCAAGCCCGGCCAGAGCACGGCAGAGCACATCCTCAGCACCTACCGTCCGGACCAGAAGTTCACCCACGAGGAAGCAAAGCTGCTGGATATGTGCCTGCTGGTGCACGCCGACCACGGCGGCGGCAACTGCTCCACCTTTACCGCCCGTGTGCTGTCCTCCTCCGGCACCGATACCTACTCCGCAATCGCGGCGGCCATCGGTGCACTGAAGGGCCCCAAGCACGGCGGTGCTAACCTGATGGTGAACCGTCAGCTGAAGGATATCCTCAAGCATGTGGAAAACCCCGAGGACGACGATGAGGTGCGCGAGTATCTGCGCCGCATCCTGCGCAAGCAGGCGGGCGATGGCTCCGGCCTGATCTACGGCATGGGCCACGCGGTGTACACCATCAGCGACCCTCGTGAGGTGATCCTGAAGCAGCGCGCCCGCCATCTGGCCTACGACAAAGGCTTTGAGGAAGAGTATAATATGCTGTGCAGCATCGAACGGCTGGCCCCCGGCATCTTTGCCGAGGAAAAGGGCAGCACCAAGCCGGTGTGCGCCAACGTGGACCTGTTCAGCGGCCTGATCTACAACATGCTGGGCATCTCTGAGGATATCTACACCCCGCTGTTCGCCATTGCCCGTGTGCCCGGCTGGTGTGCACACCGCGTGGAAGAGGTGGTATTCGCCAACCGTATCATTCGTCCCGCTTACAAGTATCTGGGCGTGCGCCAGAAATATAAGCCGATCGAGGAACGCTGATGAATCCTTCTGTTTTGTTCGTTTTTATCCTGAGCATTCTGCTGGGCGTGCTGCGCGCGGCAGACCTTGCCTTTGGCACCGATGCCGTCACCGGTCTGTGCGTGGTCGGCTCGGTGTGGTGGCGCTATCTGGCACTGGGTATCGTGGTGCTGGCTGCAGTGCTTGTGGGCCGTACACAGCCTTCCCACTCGGAAGCGGTGCGTAGCCGCAGGCCGCTGGCCGGTATTCTGGCTTTTGTCGGTGCAGTATGTTTTCTGGCCGCAGCGGGTGCACAGATCGCGCTGGGCGCAGCTTCCGGTCTGGGCGGCTTTGTGCGGTGCATTCTGGAATGCCTGTGCTCCGCGTGGCTCAGCACCATGGGCCGCTGCTGGCTCAGCCCCAACGAGTGGAAAAAGCCCTTTGGTGGGCTGTATCTGGCCGTGGCGGGCAGTCTGCTGTTCTACTGGAACGTGCTGCTGCGCTTTATGGAGAACAGCTCCAGCTGGCACCGCGTGACCCCTACAGCGGCGGTGTGGCAGGCGCTTGCGGCACTGGTGTTTTTGGCAGCGCTGGCCCGGGCACTGCATGTCCCGCAGCCGGGCAATGGCAAAACACTGTGCGCAGCCGGGCTTGCCGCATTTGCACTTTGCCTGTGCTGGCAGCTGCCCTATGTACTGGTTTTGATGAGCGGCCTGAGCTGGGCCGCACCGGCTGTCTGGCCGGAGATCTTTGCCGGACTGGGCCTTTGCTGCGTGGGCGGCATTGGCGGAGCGTGCGTTACAGCCTGCTTGAACGGGGAGAGCTGACAAAAATATTGGCACTCTGTTGGCGCAATTGCCGAAAAGCAGGGAATGAAAGGAATTAAAATCGTACAAAAGCAAAAAATGCAGTGAATGTCTTGTTAATTTTTTGGCAGACACTTGAAACTTTCTGCGTTTTGGTCTAAAATAAAGATACCGTGATTTATCCGATTATGGGTAAAATAATTAGGAGGTACTATTAACATGGCTGTTAGAGTTGCTATCAATGGTTTCGGTCGTATTGGTCGTCTGGCTTTCCGTCAGATGTTTGATGCTGAGGGTTACGAGGTCGTCGCAATCAACGACCTGACCAGCCCCAAGATGCTGGCTCACCTGCTGAAGTACGATACTGCTCAGGGTTCTTTCTGCGGCAAGATCGGCGAGGGCAAGCACACCGTCGAGGCTACCGAGGACTCCATCATTGTTGACGGCAAGGAGATCAAGATCTACGCTGTTAAGGACGCAAAGGACGCTCCCTGGGGCGAACTGAACGTTGATGTCGTTCTGGAGTGCACCGGCTTCTACACCAGCAAGGAGAAGAGCATGGCTCACATTCAGGCTGGCGCAAAGAAGGTCGTTATCTCTGCTCCCGCAGGCAACGATCTGAAGACCATTGTCTTCTCCGTCAACGAGAAGACCCTGACCGCTGAGGATCAGGTCATTTCTGCTGCTTCCTGCACCACCAACTGCCTGGCTCCCATGGCTAACACCCTGAACAAGACCTACCCCATCGTCTCCGGCATCATGACACTGTTCATGCTTACACCGGCGACAGATGATCCTGGATGGTCCTCAGCGCAAGGGCGATCTGCGCCGTGCTCGTGCTGGCGCACAGAACATCGTTCCCAACACCACCGGCGCTGCTAAGGCTATCGGCCTGGTCATCCCCGAGCTGAACGGCAAGCTGATCGGTTCTGCTCAGCGTGTGCCTGTTCCCACCGGCTCTACCACCATTCTGGTTGCTGTCGTCAAGGGCAAGGATGTCACCAAGGAGTCCATCAATGCTGCTATGAAGGCTGCTACTTCTGAGTCCTTCGGCTACAACGAGGATCAGATCGTTTCTTCCGATGTCATCGGCATGCGTTACGGCTCTCTGTTCGATGCTACCCAGACCATGGTCGCTAAGATCGACGACGACACTTATCAGGTTCAGGTCGTGTCTTGGTACGACAACGAGAACTCCTACACCTCTCAGATGGTCCGTACCATTAAGTACTTCGCTGAGAACTGCTAATCACAGTTCTACGCTCAAAAGTGCTTGAGGTGCCGTGCTGAATGACAACTAGTATTGGCTTTGCTGATACGAACATGCTGTGATTGGTACGACAACAGGATATTGAGTTCAACACCCTTCCTTTTGCGGGTCTCCGTGAGAGGAAGGGTGTTTTTTGCTGCAAAAAAGCAATGGAACGAGTTCCTTTCTAAAATGAATAGGTTGCAACAAAAAGACGGAATAAAGTACGGAAATCTTAGCCATGATGCAGGCAATGATACAGCTGCAAAGTATTGTACCCCAGAGGAAAAAATGGTAAAATATTTTTAGTGTCAATAAATACATTTACGAAATTGATATTGATGATTCTGGAAATAAAATGTCAATGAATTGCGGCGTAAATCTGTCAAAAACCTGGGCGTAGATGCGTCCGGGCTTTTTCTGATGTAAAGGAAACCGGGCCGGAGTTTGGCACGGTATGGGGATGAGATCCCTAAATGGGGAAAGCGACGGGAAAGGGAAAATGAAGGAGAAATTGAGGCTTGCTGTTTTTGGCCACAAAAGGTGGTCGAGAGAGGGCGGCGTGGAGATCGTGGTAAAAGAGCTGTGCACACGGATGGCGCAGCAGGCTGTCAGGTGACATGCTACAACAGAGCAGGCCATCATGTGAGCGGTGCGGAATATGACGATGCTGGTAAAACGGAGTACGAGGGAATCCGTCAGAAGTCTGTTCCGACCATTGAACGGCGCGGGGCTAGAGATATAATACGCGGCTGTCATAATAGGGACAAGGTACGGCAGAGAATGAAAGGCTCCGCAACCCGAAGTTCATATTTTCTTACCCGAAGAATGAACGACTGATCTTTTTGGGTGGCAGCAATGCCATCCAGAAAGAAATCTCGACCATGAGGGTGGGGTGACAGCCAGCGGACAGGCAAGTGAGCCTATCCGCTCTTTGTGTTGGCCGAGATATTGATGAAGAAATTGAGTGGGATTGTGGGAAAGATTTATGAGTAAAAACTTGCAATTGCAATGTTCGGACAGAAGCGATTATCGAGAGAAGGTGGAGTAGAGATCGTTGTCAAAGAGCTCTGCACCCGAATGGCACAGAATGGTTGTGACGTGACCTGTTACAACAGAGCAGGCCATCATGTGAGTGGTGCAGAATATGACGATGCTGGTAAAACGGAGTACGAGGGAATCCGTCAGAAGTCTGTTCCGACTATTGAACGGCGCGGACTTGCTGCAGTCAGCTCCTCCGCATTTGCGGCACTTTATAGTGCATTTGGAAAATACGATGTGGTGCACATCCACGCCGAAGGACCGGCGTTCTTTGCATGGCTGCCGAAGATGTTTGGGAAAAGAGTTGTTGTTACCGTCCATGGCATTGATTGGCAGCGCGAGAAATGGCAATCAGGACTTGGCTCTAAGTTTATCCACCAAGGCGAAAAAAATGCTGCGAAATATGCGGACGAGGTCATTGTTCTGAGCAAAGGAGTGCAGAAGTATTTCTTGGAGACCTATGGAAGGGAGACGCATTTTATCCCTAATGGTGTCAATCGGCCAGAGGTTCGGGAGGCAAGGCTGATCAAGGATCATTTTGGACTGGAAAAGGATTCCTACATATTGTTCCTCGGTCGTCTGGTGCCAGAAAAGGGTATTCGATATCTGGTTGAGGCCTTCAAGAATGTCAAGACGGATAAAAAACTGGTCATCGCAGGCGGCTCCAGCGATACGGATTCCTTTATGGAGGAAGTGAAAGACCTAGCGAAGGGTGACGATCGGATTCTCTTTACCGGGTTTGTACAGGGAGCAATGCTAGATGAACTATACAGCAATGCTTACATTTACACGCTGCCGTCTGATCTGGAGGGAATGCCATTAAGTCTGCTGGAGGCAATGAGCTACGGCAATTGCTGTCTGGTATCCGACATTCCAGAGTGCGCAGAGGTTGTGGAAGATAAGGCATTGATTTTCAAAAAGTCGGATGTAGAGGACTTGCAAAAAAAACTGCAAGAGGCCTGTGACCATCCAGAAATGGTTATAAGAATGAAGAATCAGGCAGCTGACTTTATCTGCGAGAAATACAACTGGGATAAAGTTGTAAAGGAAACGATGAAATTGTACAGGAGAAAATAATAGATGAGAGTATTGATAATAAATAAATTTCTATATCCAAACGGTGGATCAGAAACCTACATATTTAAGCTGGGTGAGGCGCTAGAGCAGCACGGACATGAGGTTCAGTACTTCGGTATGGAGCATGAAGGCCGCTGCGTGGGCAACCGGTCAATGCTTATACATCTGGTATGGACTTCCACGGCGGCAGCAAACTGAGCAAGCTGACCTACCCGATCAAGACCATCTACAGCAAGGAAGCACGGGTGCAGCTGAGAAAAGTTCTGGACGACTTCAAGCCGGATGTCTGTCACCTGAATAATTTTAACTACCAGCTGACACCTTCCATCATTCTGGAAATCGTGAGGTGGCGCAAGGAGAACGGAAGAGATTGTAAGATCATCTTCACGGCACATGACTACCAGCTGGTCTGCCCGAACCACATGCTGAACAATCCGAACACCCACCAGAACTGTGAGAAGTGCCTCGGCGGCCATTTCGTGAACTGCATGAAAGGCAAGTGCATCCACGGTTCCACTGCGAAGTCGGCCATCGGCATGATGGAGGCTGAGTTCTGGAAGTGGAAGGGCACCTACAAGTACATTGACACCATGATTTGCTGCTCGGAGTTCATGAAGAGCAAAATGGACAGCAATCCGCTGTTTGCAACGAAGACTGTGGCAATGCACAACTTCATCGACAAGGTGGAGTGGAAAGAGACGGAGAAGAAGGATTACGTCCTCTACTTCGGTCGCTTCTCGGAGGAAAAGGGCATCGGCACACTTATTAAGGTCTGTAAGGAACTGCCGGATGTGCAATTCATCTTTGCCGGTACTGGCCCGCTGGAAGAGACAGTAAATGGTATTAAGAACATCAAAAACGTTGGCTTCCAGAAAGGCGAGGCACTGGAGAAGCTGATCCGTGAGGCACGGTTCTCCATTTACCCTTCTGAGTGGTATGAGAACTGCCCGTTCTCCGTGATGGAATCCCAGATGTACGGCACGCCGGTGCTGGGAGCTGAGATAGGTGGTATCCCGGAGCTGATTCAGGTTGGCAAGACCGGCGAGTTGTTTGAGAGCGGTAATGCCGAAGATCTGAAGAAGAAGATCGAGAAGCTCTGGGTGATAAGAAGCTGTGTGAGCAGTATAGCAAGAACTGCAAGGACATCAGCTTCGATACCATTGATGAGTATTACGAGAAAATTATGAAGGTGTATCAGTAAGACTGGTATGTGAGGAGAGAATTTGTGGCTACAAAAGCGGATCGATATGAGGGAATAGATGGATTGAAGGCGTATGCCATTATTGGCATTGCGTTGATGCATGTCCTCGCAAATGGAGAATGCATGAGATTCGTCTTACATATGAAGCAGACCTTCCGGCACGATCTGGCTTAGGAACATCAAGTTCCTTTGCAGTTGGAATGTTAAATGCTTTTATGCTTTGAAGGGCAAGTACGCAGACAAGAAGAAACTGGCAGATGAAGCAATTTATTTGGAACGGAATCTTTGCCAGGAAGCTGGTGGTTGGCAGGATCAAATTGCTGCAGCTTTCGGTGGGTTCAATCGTATCAACTTTAATGCAGACGGATATGAAGTTCTGCCTGTTATTATTTCACCAGAAAAAAGAAGCAGCTTAATCAGAATTTAATGATGTTCTTTACTGGGTTTACCCGTTTTTCTTCTGATGTGCAGAAAGCAAATGCAGCAGGAAAACAAGATAAGACTGCTCAGTTGAAAGAGATGCTTGCTCTAGTTGATGATGCTGAACGTGTTTTGACGGATAAGAATGCGGATCTTGATGATTTTGGCAGAATGCTGGATCACACCTGGAGACTAAAGCGTCAAACTGGATCGGCTGTTTCGACGAACAGTATTGATGATTTGTATGCCAAAGGCGTGGCTGCTGGTGCGTTGGGTGGAAAACTTCTCGGCGCCGGCGGTGGTGGATTCCTCGTATTCTATGTTCAGCCTGAACGTCAGGATGCGGTGCGTTGGGCGATGCGTGACCTGATGCATATTCCGTTTGCGTTTGAAGATGGCGGTACGAGGGTAATCCATTATACGCCGGAGACATATATTCCGAAGGAGTAAGAATGAAAAGATTAAGAGTTTTACAGATATTGAATTTCTGGCGCTTAATACCAGCCTACATGTGTATTTATATGGCACCAAAAGAAGTAAAGAATATAGTGATAGAGGAATTGTATCATTGGAAGAAATGTGATAAGAGAAATGAAGTTTCTAGATTTGATATTTTTTCTGGCTTAATGTTGGAACGGAAAGAGTATCGTTCGTTGCTACAGTATCGATTCAATCGGGGGGGGGCAAAACTTCTGCTGAAGGTATTGTTTCCTGGGATGGAAACGCTTTATATTAATACACCTGAGATTGGTCCTAGACTGTTTATTCAGCATGGATTTGCAACAAACATTAGCGCAAAAAAAATTGGGAGTGATTGCTGGATTAACCAGCAGGTTACAATAGGGTATACATTTGCACCGGAGCCCCCAATCATTGGAAATGGCGTGAGAATATCAGCGGGTGCAAAAGTACTTGGTCAAATTGAAATTGGAGACAATGCGATTATTGCTGCAAATGCAGCAGTAGTAAAGGATGTCGGAGAAAACGAAGTAGTTGGTGGTGTCCCAGCAAAAACCATTGGTGAAAATGTGAAACATAAATTGTATTTTGGTGAGAACGAAGGCGTTCTGAAATGATGCTTTATGGTGGTACATGAGTAATCTACTATACACCGGAAACCTACGAACCAAAGAACTAATTTTGAGTGAGGAATGAAGAGATGAAAGTAGTAATAATGGCAGGAGGCAAGGGAACGCGTATTTCTTCAGTTGCCAGTGATATCCCGAAGCCTATGATTAAAATTGAAGGGAAACCAGTACTGGAACATGAGCTGGAGTGTCTGCGTGACCAAGGGTTTACTGACATTATTATTACGGTGAGTCATCTTGGTAATATTATTATGGACTATTTTGGGGATGGATCTGGTACATCCCCTGTGACGGGAAAACCGTTTGGCGTACATATTGAGTACTATTTTGAAAAAGAACCGTTAGGCAACGCAGGTGCCTTGTTCAAAATTAAAGATAATCTGACATCTGATTTTCTACTTTTAAATGCAGATGCAGTGTTTGATGTTGATTTTAATCGTTTTGTTGGCTTCCATCAGGAACATGGTGGAATGGTTACACTTTTTACCCACCCGAATAGCCATCCATATGATAGCGGGTTAATCATTGCAGATAAAAATGGAGAGGTAGAAAAGTGGCTTGCAAAAGAAGACGAGCGGCCGCAGTATTACAGAAACCGAGTGAATGCAGGATTGCATGTTATCAGCCCGAAAGTGCTGGAACTGGTTGATATTGATGCGGATTCAATAGGCAAGATCGGTGCAAACGGTAAACCGGTAAAAGTTGATTTGGATCGGCAGTTATTAAAACCTTTAGCCGGAACAGGAAAGATGTTCTGTTATGACAGCCCAGAATATGTGAAAGATATGGGTACCCCGGAACGGTATTACTCCGTATGCGCGGATTATAAAGAAGGAAGAGTATCCGGGAAAAATCTAAAAAATAGCAAAAAGCAGTATTTCTTGATAGAGATGGAACTATTAATAAATATGTTGGTTTTCTTCGAAATATAGATGATTTTGACTGATAGATGGTGTGGCTGAGGCAGTTCGTAAAATCAATGAATCTGGCTATCTTGCAGTTGTTGTAACGAATCAGCCGGTAATTGCTCGCGGTGAAGTGTCTTTTGAAGAGCTGGAAGAAATTCACAATAAGATGGAGACACTTCTTGGAAAAGAAGGAGCATATTTGGATGCCATTTACTATTGCCCTCATCATCCTCATAAGGGATACGAAGGGGAGAGACCAGAGCTAAAAATTGATTGTACTTGTCGCAAACCGAAGCCTGGTATGCTGTTGAAGGCGGCAGAAGATTTCAATATCGATCTTTCACAGTCGTGGATGGTTGGTGATGGAGAAAACGATATCAAAGCCGGTTATAATGCAGGATGCAGAACAGCTTTGATTGGTCGTGAATCTTATGGTCAGACAGTGACAATACCGACATTAAAAGAGTTTGTAGAACAGTGTCTGAAATAAAAGAAAGGGTATCGAAATGAGTGAGTTGGAAAAAAGATTGATGAAGCATATTGATTTATTAGTGGAACGGTACCCTTCACTTGAATCAGAAAAGAACAGTATTATTTCTGCATATCTGCTTTTGGAAGAGTGCTATGTAAATGGTGGAAAGCTGCTTGTGGCAGGTAATGGAGGTTCGGCAGCAGATGCAGAGCATATTGTCGGTGAACTAATGAAAGGCTTTAAAATGCCGAGAAAGCCCAGAGCTGATTTTGCGGAAAAGCTTATGGCAGAAAATCAGGAATTAGGAACTGTTCTGGCAGAGAATTTACAAGGAGCACTTCCGGCAATTGCTTTGGATGGACACCCGGCATTATCTACGGCATATATGAATGACTGCGAGCCGTTGCTTTGCTTTGCACAGCAGGTTAATGGTTACGGTAAAGCGGGGGATGTGTTTCTTGGCATTTCTACAAGTGGAAACAGTAAAAATGTTTTGTATGCGGCAACGACTGCCCATGCCAAAGGAATGAAGGTCATTGGCTTGACTGGCGCAAAGAGTAGCAAATTGGAACAGATGAGCGACGTTTGCATCAAAGTGCCGCAGACAGAAACTTATATGATTCAGGAATTTCATCTTCCAGTGTATCACTGCTTGTGCTTGATGCTGGAGGATAGATTTTTTGGTGAATGCTGATGAAGGAACGGATTAAGGATAAGCAGCCAAGTGTTGCAATTATCATTGTTAATTATAACGGAGCTGAAGATACGATAGAGTGTGTAAAGAGCTTGAATAAAATTAATTATGATAATTATAAAATATTTGTAATAGAAAATGGTTCGAGCAAAAAGCCTACGAAAGAGCAAATTGATTATTTGAAAGGACAGACAGTATATATTGAGTCAGCTGAAAACTTAGGATTTTCGGGTGGAAATAATATTGGGATCAGAAAGGCAATAGAAAATGAGTTCGACTATGTGTTGTTGCTGAACAATGACACGACAGTTGAACCTGATTTTTTGAGTATTCTTATTGATGCAGCGACTAAAAAAAACAATGTTGGCATTGTAGGTGGTAAAATAGCTTTTTATAGCAAGCCAAGCCATTTGTGGTACGGCGGTGGACATATGGATGAAAAGTTTGGTGGCGGCGCGCATGAAAGATGGAATGACCTGAATCCAGAAGATACAGGTGAAATTCGAGAGGTGACATTTATTACTGGATGTCTGATGCTGATTCCAACCGAGGTAGTGAAAAAAGTTGGATTGCTTTCAGAAGAGTATTTCCTTTATGCAGAAGATACGGATTTTTGCTATAAAGTGCTTGAAGCAGGATATAAACTCTGGTTTTGCGAAAATACCTTGATCTATCATAAGGTAAGTGCATCTACCGGAGCAACCAGTGCAATGACTCAATATTATATGGTGAGAAATGTATTGTATTTGACAAAAAAATATAGAACGGATTATCACAAAGTGAATGCAAGGTTTACTTATCAAACCATGAAAGATGTTATTCGAGGAAGAAAACAGTTTGCTCCAGTCAGATGTGCATATCGAGATTACCTGAAAGGAAATATGGGAAAATGGGGAATATAAGAGAAAGTGCCAGGAAATACACACTTAAAGTATTAACTAAAATATTTAGAAAGCCGTACAACGATTTAACAGAAGGATTTGTTGAGTTGAGAGATCAGCAAGCCAATGATTATGTAAGAGACCAGATTCATCAAGCAAAAAATGGTTTGATGGTTTCTAAATGGGGTACGACGGAACTTGGTACTGTATGTTCTTTATTGTCAGATGATTTGCACATTCCTTTGAAAGATATTTACGAAGGAAAAGTTAGTTACGATAGAACTGGAAGCGTAGCATGGCTTGTTAATAATTCGGGCTTTTTTCCAAACTCACTTCCAGCAGGTGAAAAGTTTGCACATCTGGCACTTGAGGATGCACGTGAAATAGATATTCTTGGCTCTTATGCAAAGTTGGAATATTATGTTAGGAACTATACAGAAAAAGCAAGAAAAATCAATTTGAACGGTTATTATGCGCCGTTCCTTTGGGAAAATCCATGGACGAAAGAGCTTAAAGGAAAAAAGGTATTGGTAGTTCATCCTTTTGCGGAAACAATAAAAAAGCAGTATGATAAGAGAGAGCATCTATTCGAGAATCCGGATGTTCTGCCTGAGTTTAAAAAATTGACTGTGATTAAAGCAGTTCAAAGCATTGCTGGAAATAGTAGTGAAACAGGGTTCAAGGATTGGTTTGAAGCTCTTGATTTTATGAAAAATCAGATGGATCAGTCAGATTATGAAATTGCATTGATTGGCTGTGGTGCATATGGAATGTCATTAGCTGCACATGCAAAGCGTCATGGGAAAATTGCAATTCATATGGCAGGATGGACACAGATGCTTTTTGGTATTTACGGAAATCGTTGGATTAAAGATCAACCAGAATTTAAAAAGTACATAAACGAGTATTGGACTCGTCCTAGTATCGATGAACGGCCTAAAAATGTTGAAAAAGTTGAGGGAGGATGTTACTGGTAAAAATGAATCGAAATAAAGCATTAGCATTGAATAGTGTGGCTTCCCTGCTTCAGCAGATAGTTGCTCTTGTTTGCGGTTTGATTGTACCGCGTTTAATATTATCTACCTTTGGCTCAGCTGCAAATGGAACTGTTGCATCGATTAGCCAGTTTATTAGCATCACATCCTTGATTCAGGGGGGTGTAACTGGTGCAACGAGAGTTGCTTTCTATGGACCTGTAGCAACGGGTGATATGAAAAAAGCCAGTGTAGTATATAAAACAAGTCAATCGTTTTATACGAAGTTTGCGTTGGCGCTCACTGGCTATGTTGCGGTTTTAGCCGTAGTTTACCCGAAGTTTGTGGATACACCGTTCGGTTACATAGACGCTCTTTTGCTGGTGTTGGTTCTGGGAATGAATGCGATTTTTGAAAGCATGTTTGGCATTCCCAGTCAGCTGTTAATGTTTGCGGACCAAAAAGCATATTTTAATACTTTCCTTCAAATTTTTTGCACCATTGGAAATGCTTTTGTCAGTGTCATTTTAATCAAACTAGGTTGTTCGCTGCTTGTTGTCAAATTTGTAGCGGCATTGATTTTTATCCTAAGACCAATCATTTTGAATGTATATGTGCGTAGCCATTACGCAATTGATACAAGTGTAGAAAAAGATAAGAGTGTCCTTTCGCAAAGTAACGCTGCGCTTGCCAAGAGTATTGCATTTTATGTTCATAGCAGTACAGATAATCTTGTGATTACAGCTTGTCTGAACGTAATGTGGGTGTCAGTGTATTCGGTGCATCGGTATGTTGTCAGTAGCATATCGAATCTTGTTGCCGCTATTCTGGGCAACACGGAAGCTCTTTTTGGTCAGATGATTGCAAGAGATGAGCAAGATGCAATTAAGCATGATGTCCCTATGTATGATCTTATGTCAAAGATGCTGTCTACGGTATTCTTCTTCACATGTATCATCTTGATTACGCCATTCGTAAGTCTTTATACAGGTGGAATTAGTGATATAGATTACTACCAGCCTCTTTTTGCAACGCTGCTTTGCCTTGCAGAATATGTTTACTGTACTAGCTTGACCTATAACAATATGATTATGGCAGCTGGTCATATTAAACAGACACAGTGGATCTCTGTAACGGAGGCAATTATTAATATTGTCCTTTCATTAATACTTGTGAAATGGATTGGTATTATTGGTGTGGCATTAGGAACATTGATTGCATTTGCGTTTAATACAGTTGCTAATATTGTTTATATGAAAAAGTATATTTTTGATATGTCACTCGGGTGGATTATTAAGGTATATCTGGCAAATCTGGTGGCTGGTGTTCTAGCTATGTGTTTGTTTGGAAACATTGTAAATGCACATATAACTGGTTTTATATCCTTTTTTTATTTGGGCGGCGGTTTGTTTTTGCGGGGGTTTGCTTGATAGATGTTGTACTCAATTACTTTTTCTTCAAAAATGAGACAAAAACTGTCCTGTATAAAATCGGAAAAAAATTTGCAAGGTAAGAATAAGGACTGATAGTGGGAGGACAGAAAATTGAAAATTCGCAAAAATATAATATGGTGTGTGACGTGGATTGTTCTGCTGCTTCAGTTGGATATCCTCGGAGGAGTTATTCCATTTCTGGATGATTCAATAGCATGGAAGATAGAGATGCTGCTTGTTCTATTTGACAGTATCTATGCAATACTTATCCTAAGCAAAAATGGGCTACTGTCAAAATATAAAGCACTAAATGCGTATATTATAATTTATACAGCTTGCTTATTTGGCATCAGTTTCTTTACAGTGCATGAGGGAGTGGCAAGTGTTAATCACACTATCATGTATGCGCGTTATTATTTTTCGACCTTTTTAGTTTATCCATTACTATATCTTGAGCAAAGATATGGAACTGAAAAATCTTTTATGGAAAGTTGGCTACCGGTAGCAGGAATTGCATTATGCTTACGAATGTTAAATTGTTTGGTGTATGATGTCACAGGAACTGCACTTTTTCCGACTCTTATTGCGGGACAGATTCGAGGCGGACATAGTACGAGTATTTGTGGCGCAATAGAAAATATATATTTGATTTATTCTTTTTATTTACTATTAAAATGTGGGAAGGGATTGACAAAAACTAAAACTAAATATCTGATTTATGTGGTTATCGGTTTAGTGTATTCAATCCGATTTGTTGGTTCAAGAATCATGATAATGTCGTTAATAGCGTCTATGGCTGTCTTATGGTATGGAAAGCAAAAGCAAGGCGCAAAAAAGATGCTTGCTTTTTCAATTGGTGTAATTGCAATTGCGGTATTTATGCAGACACCATTTTACGAAGATTTATTACAAACCATAAAGGGCGCTTCTTCATCTGCCAATGATATATATAATGGAAATACGATGTCGGTAAGATATATTCTCTTGAAACACTTAGAAGAAACTGGAATGGAAAGCCAATGGGGTTGGCTTTCTACGGAACATCGGCATTTAAACATTATTTTGTAATCGGCTCAAATGATGATCTTGGATACTTAGGGAATTGGTATACAATGGGATGGTACTGTGTTCCAATAATTGTATTGCTGATTATTGGATATCTGTATACTTCTATTCGAAATTTTGGAAAAAATAATGCAGAGATTATTTATTCATGATTATTTATTTACTGATCACTGGTGTGAGTCTTAGTTTCTTAGATATTGCAAGAATTGATGTCGTTCCGTTCTTATTGCTTTTTCTTCAAACTTGGAAATGGGATGGGGACAATCTGGAGGAATTAGGGTATGACGGTTGATGCAAGAAAGGAACGAAACCACTATTTCGATTTGCTGAAATATCTGTTATTTATATTTGTGGTTTTGATACATAATCCATTGCCTGAGAATTTATGGGGGGGGTATGGACAGCGATTGCTCGCTGTGCAGTTCCTACTTATTTTGCTATTTCAGGTTATTTCAACAAGGAAGCAGGAAAAAAGCAGCTTGAAAAGGGCATAAACTTTTTGAGAATCTTTCTTGTATTGAATCTGGTGTGGTTTGGAATTTATACGTTGATTTCTTATAGTCCATACAAAGAGCTTGCAAGATGGGCAAAGCTTGATGTGAATTCTAAGAACATATTGAAATGCTTATTGTTTGGAAGTGCTTTTGGAAACGAATACCTTTGGTATCTTCATGCGATTGGTATGGTTTATGTCGTAGTTTACTTTGCAGCCAAATCCCAATTAGATAAGATCATCCATAGATGTTTTCCGTGTTTAGTAATACTCTATTGGATTATGAGTGAGGGTACATTACTTGCATTCGGAAAAAGCGTTCAACCCTTCATGTATCGAAATTGGCTCGTTGAGGGCGTTGGATTTTATTATATGGGTAAATGGATACGAAAGCATGAATGCCAGCGGAAGACTCTTTCCATAGGGATACTTATAATTGGAAGCATAGTTACGACTGCTGAATACCGTATCTGCGGGAGATTGGAGTTTTATTTTGGCAACCTACCTATGGTGTATGGGATGCTTGCATTAGGAAAAACTGTTCATATTAAAGATAATATTCTCTCAATGATTGGAAGCAAACATAGTTTACATTTATATCTGTATTCTCCGTTTGTTGCATGTGTATTTTCGCTTCTTCAGATGATTTTGTTTCAGACAACCAGACATCAGGAAGTTATTACAGTAGTGGTTGTTTTAGGAACGACTTGGCTTGTCATGCAGGGGTGGTTCATAAGGGCAATAGAGAAACTTAAAATAGCATAAGAAAGCGAGAGTAGAAATGATAAATAATAAAAGTGATTTGATTGAATATTTGAATGAAGATAAACGTATCATGAATACCGACAGAAAAAACCGTCTTTACATCAGGTGTGCTGGAAATATTTGATTCTATTGCGTAAAGCTGAGTACTATACAAATGTGTGTGTGGGGGGCAATCATCCTTATTGTCCTGTGGCATTTAAATTCGGTTTTTTCAAACTGTTTGCCTGCATTTGGTGATCGGGGCGTAGAGTTCTTTTTTCTTATATCAGGGTTGCTGATAGGAATAAAATATTATGATTCGAATAAGATGAAAACTCTGGGTCAAACAGCAAAATATGCTGTGGAGAAAGAGAAAAAAGTTGTTCTAAGAGCAATACCTTTTGGGCAGCTTAAAGCAAATCAAATAATGATGTGGGAGGAATGAGATATGCAATTATTGAGTGTTATTGTCCCTGTTTATAACGTTGAAAAGTTTATAAACGACTGTATTGATTCGATTTTAGGACAAAGCTATAAAAATATTGAATTGATTTTAGTCGATGATGGCTCAACCGATTCATCCGGTGAAATATGTGATAAATATTGCAGTGTTGATAAAAGAGTAAAAGTAATCCACCAGAATAATAAAGGCTGCTCAGCAGCAAGAAATGCCGGAATAGCTAACGCAAAAGGAAATTTGATTGCTTTTATGGATGCGGATGATTTAATTGATCAAGATATGTATGAGGTGCTAATCAAGAATCTTGACATGACAAACTCAGATGTATCAGCGTGTTCTTATGTAAAGGAGTACAATCTTGATAGAGGTAAAATTATTGGATTGCATAAAATAATACCAGACCCGATTGTCTTTATAGGGAAAAGTGCGATATATGAAAGCGTAACACGTAATGAAAAGTCAGTAGAAGGATATCTTTGGAACAAGGTTTGGAAAAGGGAAGTAATTGGAAATCATTTGTTCCGTGAAGATATTGTAATGTGTGAGGATTCCATTTTTTCGTGGGAGGTTCTAAAATCTGTAAACAGAGTTTGCTACTGCGATTTGCCAATGTATCATTATAGAATTCTTACTACAAGTGCAACAAGGAATTCATCTCTTGAAAAAATGAGTGGGGCGTTAGTATCTTATGAATTGATGCTGGATGATGCGTCACTGCTACCAAAAGATGTGGTGAAAAATTTAGCGATACAATATCTTGGATGGAATTATACAATTTTTCAGCATATGATAAGAGAAAAAGAACGAACCTCCTCTCTTTATGAAAAAGTTAAATCAAACTGTGTCTGTTATCAGGAGTATAGTTGCTACTTAGGACTAGCAGATAGAATAGGAATCAATGCTATAGCAAAACATAATTATACTTGTGCGAAACTTTCAGTGCAAGCCGTTGGAATTATGCAATTAATAAAAAAGAAGATATGCAGAATTGTGAAAAAACAAGTATGATTCTAATATGGTTTTTGCATGAATGTTTGATTGATGAATTTACGGTGAGAAAATCGAGAATAAGGTTATTATCGATGTTATTATAATGAACATATTGTAGGCATAATGAAAGGAATACATAATGATGTCTCATACAATTAACTCTGGGGGGCAAGAAACAGAAATGTTGATTGCTTTAAAATATTTCTAATGGTTTTGATTGTTACTCATCATGGAATAGTGCATGGACTTGGGCTTAAGAACAAAGTTGACGTAACAACGAGTGGACGATTTGAATTGATTGTTTTTTTTTTACCATTATGTTTTTTAGAATCAATAGGTGTTTGTTGGAAATTGTTTTTTATTCTTTTGTATGCTACTCTGCTAAGTTTGACTTGTATGGGAATTGATAGTATTCGTAAAAAAATATATGATTGCGTAAAAATGTATTTGGATGTATTGAGGGCGCAAAGCGTCAAGCATTGTTAGACTATCGAGCTTTTATTAACAGAGAAATATGAAAAAACCTGGAGGAAAAAGAGAGATGAAAACAACATTACTTATTATGGCAGCCGGTATTGGCAGTCGCTTCGGAACAGGAATCAAGCAGTTAGAGCCGGTGGATGATGCTGGACATATTATCATGGACTACTCGATCCATGATGCAATCGAGGCAGGTTTCAATCATGTAGTATTGAGAACGTGATCATGATGGTGCCGTTCACCAGCATGGTTATATGGACATTTCAAGAGAAAGTGGGCAGTAGCTGGAAGAAGATACTGTGGTATAGCGGAAAGATAGCGTTCATTTTTTCGATAAGCATTGAGATGCTACAGCTGTTTTTAAGGCTCGGTACATTCCAACTGTCTGATTTGTTCTATAACACAGTCGGTGGAGTGGTAGGCGGTTTAGTGTACTACGGAATCGTGAAGGCAAGAAAGCATCTGTAAAACTGGATGAAATTGTGATATACTGGGAGCGGTAGCTTCCATGCTGCTCTGATAATCACACACCTCTTCGTGGTGAGCAGCAGGCAACGATTTATGATCGGCTGAGATGTGATGAACTATAATAAGATGATGAAGGAGCAAGAGCTATGGATGCTAAAGAGTATAATAATATTATGGAACGTTTGGACTTTATTGAGTTCCGTCAGCAATTGCTTTTTGATAACGATGATGTGAGCCGTAGTATTTTTGAGTACGGTTTAACCAGAGAACAGTACAAAAGAATCATGGCTCTTATGCAAGATTACAGAGAACGCATTGAGCGAGGAGAAAAGTGTGATCATAGGGGGTTTGAACAGGCAATGTATGAAATTGTTCCAGACCATAGAGGCGATTATCACATGTGTGAGGAACTTGCAAAAGGATTCAGAGACGAGAATAGATGGGAAGAGGTTTTTGATAATTTATATGGAGAAATGCCCAAGTATTCTTATTTAAAGTCAAAAGAAGAGTAAAATTATGTGGAGTGCTGTTGGAAATTTAGCAAGTATTGTCACGATTGTTGGATTTGTAATTACGATTTGGCAATTATTTGCATTAAAAAAATCAGTGAAAAAATCTGAACAAGCCATACGAGAAGTACTTGATGATAAAGAGTATGAAAAACTAAAACATATTTTAGAAGTCACGGAAAATCAGCTCAAAGAAGTCAGTAGTTTATTGATCAAAGTAGATAAACAAGGAGTTAACCAAAAATCAATAAGAGAACGCTGTGTTAATGTTTGCAGCGAACTTAATAAGTGTTATATTTCATTACCAAGTGGAGATAGCTATAGTAATATTAAGAATCAGTTTCTGGAAGCAAGAAATTATATGGAATCTTTTATTGAACTAAATAGTAAATCAGAAATGAAGGAGGCACGAGCATTTCTTGAAAATGCAATGGAAGGAATAAAGAAAGCCGAAGAAAAATTTGCGGAGAAAAAAGTTCAAGCGGCTACACATAGAAATTGATTCTGATTGCATAGGCTGTAGTCATATTGCCCGTACTCCAACACAGTGCTATACTTAAACAACTAAAAAAGGAAAGAGGTTATCACCTATGCCCAGAACTAAAGGTAGCAAGAATAGACCCAAAACTGTGACTGCTGATTTTGCGACACAGATTGCAGAAAAGCAGTCCGCAAAGGAAGCACTCACAGCTGAGATTGCATCCATCACCGCGAACATTGACACTTTAAAGTCTGATCTGAAAGCAAAAAAGACTGCTTTGAAGAAGGCCGAAAAGGAAGTAGCAACCCTGGAAGCAAAGAAGGCAAAGGCAGATGCTAAGGCAGCTGAAGAGCTAAAAAGGCTGAAGCAGAGGCTGTGCTGAAGAAGCTGCTGGCAAACGGTATGAGTGCAGATGAGATCCTTGAAAAGCTGAAATAAACAAGAATCCAAGAAAAAAATAAATGCCGTGTGGACAAACTGAACTCCAGGAGTTCACACGGTATATTTTGAAGATCATTATATAGTTTATAACGAAAATAAAAGAAGAACAAAATTAAAAGAAACGGGGCGGAGAAAATATGAACTTATCTAAAATACACCACATTGCAATCATTGTATCTGATTACGAAGCAGCTAAGGATTTTTATGTGAACAAGTTGGGATTCTCTATCATCAGAGAAAACTACCGCCCGGAGCGCAAGGACTGGAAGCTGGATCTGCGTGTCAATGAACACACAGAGCTTGAGATTTTCGCTGAGGAAAATCCTCCGAAGCGTTTGAACCGACCGGAAGCCTGTGGGCTGCGTCATCTTGCGTTCTGCGTGGATAGCGTGGAGCAGACAGTCAGAGAACTGGCAGAAGTTGGCATTGAATGTGAGCTGATCCGTGTGGATGATTATACCGGCAAGAAGATGACTTTCTTCCATGACCCGGACGGACTGCCACTGGAGCTGCACGAATAATTATGGGAGAGAAAAGAGCATATAAAGCCAGAAAGTCCGGTGGAGGCCGGAAGAAGCTGAAGCCGGAGTATGATGCCGGGAAGAATATGAAAGAGCAGATAAGCCAGATTATGACATCCAAGTCGCCTGTCCGTGCCTGCGATGATGTAGATGACACCGCACTGTCTTATGCCGAAATCAAGGCACTGGCAACGGGCAATCCCTACATCAAGGAAAAGATGGACTTGGATATTCAGGTCAGCAAACTGAAATTGCTGAAAGCCAATCACACCAGCCAGATTTATAGCTTGGAATCGGATATTGCGCGCCGCTATCCGCGAGAAATCGCTGTGGCACAGGGTCAGATTGGAGCACTGAAAACCGATATGGAAGCGGCAAAACTGCTTCTGGCGCAGGACAAAGACCACTTCTCTATGGAGATCAGCGGCAAGGTGTACACCGAACGCAAGGAAGCGGGTGCAGCCATCATTGAGGCTTGCAAGGCTTTGAAAGCGGCTGGCACCGAGGGAAGGATCGGCAGCTACGGTGCGTTTGAACTGCATTCCCGGTTTGACAACTTCGATAAGGTGTTCCCGCTTATCCATCAAGGGCGCATAGAAGCACTTCAAATGCTGATTGGTGGATTTGTGATTTTTATGATTCCGCAGGTGGTCGGCAGTGTGGTGGTATTTTTGGAACTGGCAGCAGCAACGATTCGGCAAGTATGGTACATATAAGGAGAGGGGAAACCTAGAAAATGAAATTAGCAGCGATTCATCATGTGGCAATCATCGTTTCAGATTATGAGAAATCGAAAGACTTCTATGTGAATAAGCTGGGATTTGAGATTGTACGAGAAAACTTCCGTGAAGAACGGAATGACTGGAAACTGGATTTGCGTGTTGGTGAGGGTGCTGATGCGATTGAGCTGGAGATCTTCGCAGAGCCGAACCACCTAAGCGCGTGAATCGACCGGAAGCCTGCGGACTGCGGCATTTGGCGTTCCGGGTGGATGATGCGGAAGCCACTGTAGCAGAACTGGAACAGATGGGGATAGGATGCGAACCGATTCGATTTGACAGCTACACCCAAAAGAAGATGACATTTTTCTTTGATCCAGATGGGTTGCCGTTGGAACTGCATGAATAAAAAACAACGCCCTCATAGTTGAGAGGATTCGTAAATCTTCTCGGCTATGAGGGTGTTTCATTCCATAGGAATGGGAAAGTTATAGATTGAAGGGCTTAACTAGCTACTGAGCAGCTATGCAGAAAAGTGATTGCAGCGACTTCTTGATCTAAGGTGGATACCGAATTTCAGCTACCACAAACGAAGGCTCGCATAAACCACAGACAGCACCCAGGAGGATTCGAGGGTGCGTCTGCGACTTATGCGGGTTTTATTTTGCGATTTTACGGATAGGTGTTAAATTCCAAGGCTGACAAGAGTGGCCTTTAACTCTTTTGCCATGCGAATAATGACAGTCTGTTCAGTTTCATTACAGTCCAGCAGCAAGCGGTGAAATTCGGAGTTTGCAGAGGAAGAATGTTCAAGACAGTCGAGCAAAAGCTCATCCGCGGAAACGGATAACGTGTTGGCAATTTTGACAAGAACAGAAAGGCTTGGAACCTTTGTGCCATTTTCGATTTGGACAATGTATTCACGACTGCAGTTGACTTTTGCGGCAAGAACTTCTTGCGTCAGATTCGATTTTGAACGGTAGAAGCTGATTCGTTTTCCTAGAGAAGTACGATTTACGGACATATAGTGATCTTCCTTTCAAATGCCCGCATAAGATACTTTAATTATTTGACTTATGGAGAAATGAATCAAGAGGAACCAAAGAGGCAATCTGCATAGAAGTCAGAATTCTTATTTTTCCCCTCTAGCGGAGATGGCTTCTGAGGCCAAAATGTGAACCAGCAGTTCACATTTTGAGCAACAAGTGAACTGCTGGTTCACAGAAAAATATATCTGACAAGTGTATAATAAAAGCGTGAAATCAAACTGCAAAAAAGTGAGGAAAACGAAATGGAAAGGCTGCTGACACTGTATAGCGAAGTTCAGTCAACGGATGTACGGTGGCTGTGGTATCCCTTTATTGCAATCGGGAAAATCACACTGCTGCAGGGTGATCCCGGCGATGGGAAATCCACCATGATGATGAATCTGATTGCAGAACTTTCAACGGGTGGTAAGACCCCGGATGGCTGTAAGATCGGTGCGCCGCAAAAGGTGATTTATCAGTGCTCCGAGGATGGCGTTTCAGACACAATAAAGCCCCGGCTGGAACGCTACGGAGCAGACTGCCGGAAGATTGCCTTCATCAATGAAGAGGTTTATAACGGCCTTACATTGGATGATGAGCGCATCCGTCAGGCAATCATTGAATTTCGGCCTCGATTGGTCGTGATCGATCCGATTCAGGCTTATCTTGGCAGCGATTCGGATTTGCAAATCGCAGGCAGAGCGCGGAAACTCATGCGCCGCCTTGGAATGTGGGCTGCTGGTTACGACTGCGCTATCGTTCTGATTGGACACCTCAACAAAAAAGAAGGCTCCAAAGGCTGTACCGCAGCTTGGCAGCATTGATGTTGTGGCAGCAGCACGAAGCGTCCTGCAGGTGGAGCGAGATACCGAGAATCCTGATATAAGAATCGTACATCAAATCAAAAACAGTCTTGCGCCTACGGCAGAAGACATCCGCTTTTCCATTTCTGCCGACAAGGGCTTTCGATGGCTGGAATGCAGGCCACAGCTCTTTGAAAAACAACAGCCGGACGCCGAACCTAAATTTGATACAGAGCAACAGAAAGCTGCCTACTGGATCAAGCATTTCCTTGAAAAAGGCGATATGAGCGCAAATGAAATTTATTGCCGTCTGGACAATGAGGGTGTCAGCAAACGAGTGGCACGGATGGTAAAAACGGAAATGGGAATCCACTGTTACCAGAAGAAGCGGAGATGGTATTGGAGTGTTCAGCTGGAAGAAGGTGCTATGAATGGACCGCAAGTATAAGGTTGGTGGCTATGTGAAACTTGCAAAACTGTGGGAACGCTCTAAGGATGCAGCAGTAGCCTATCACAGTTCCTACTATGCTGAAAGGTTCAGAGATGATGTGGATAAAAGGCTGGTTGGTGTCTATATTGACATCACAGGGAATAAGGAAATTTACAAACGCCCAGAAATGGTACATCTGCTTCAGGACTGTAAAAAAGGAATAGTTAATCTGATTTTCTCGCAAACAAGAGCCTACCTTGCGGCGAATACCTGTGATTTCTGTTTCCTGTTGAAATATCTGTTTGACATACCGATGCGAGTGGACGTTGTTACGGATGATGATGACCAGAGAATCGACACCATTCTTGATGTTGATAACCAACGGCAAAGTCTGAAAGAATTAGCCGAAAAATACACATCAATCCGTGAGAAAGAATATCTTGCATGGAAAGCACGACTAGAACATGAAATGGAAAAGGCAGATGGAAAATGAATGAAGGACAGTATGATTCAAAAAATGTAGAACATATTTCAATAGAAAATATCGAAGTTGTGTCCAATGGAATGGATTGGAAAAGCAGGCATTTGGAAGCTGAAAAGAGAAAAGCCGAAATCCGCGACAGAATCCATAAGCAGACTGAACAGGGTCAGAAATCAGCAAAAGATTATTTCCGCCCTGCAAAGCCGACCCCATCAATTTATGACAGTGACCTAAAACGTGTGGCCGTTTATGCCCGTGTCAGCACATCTAGCGAAGAACAGATTTCCTCTATTGAAAATCAAACTCTATACTACACCAAAAAGATTGCAGAAACGGAAAACTGGAATCTGCAGGATATTTACAGTGACGAGGGAAAATCGGGTACTTCACTGCGGAAACGAGATGCGTTTAAGCGAATGATGCGAGATGCCAAAGACCAGAAAATGGATTTGATTATCTGTGCCAGCATTTCGCGTTTTGCTCGGAATTTTTCAGATTGCATGACGCAGATCGCGGCCCTGAAAACCATGCATCCTGCACATCCCATCGGTGTGTACTTTGAAACAGAGAATATCTACACGCTGAATCCAAGCAGCCAATACAGCCTTGACATTCAGGCACTTCTGGCAGATTGGGAATCGGGCAACAAGAGCCGCCGGATGATCCTTTCGTATGACCAGCGTATTATGACAGGTCAGTACCCGGTGACCGACCTGATGGGGTATCGGCATACCAAAGATGGACAGTTGGTAATTGAGCCGGAAGAAGCAAAGACGGTGCGTTTTATCTTTCTGGCGTTTATCTATGGTTATAACTACGATCAGATTGCAATGATCCTGACGCAGAAAAAGCGCAGCACCCTGCGCGGCAGGCAGGAGTGGAACGGTGTGATGGTAGCAAACATCATGAAAAATGAACGCCGCTGGGGTGATCTGGAAGCGCGGAAGAGCATTGTGGTGGACTACAAGTTGGGCAAGGTCACAAAGAATAACGGAAATCGCTGCTCTGCCTACGTTCCAGAACATCACGAAGCGATTGTTTCGCCGGAAATTGCACGGGCTGCACATCTTGTGGCGTCCAGCAAAAAGAAGTGCGGGGTGCAGGATATTGTAGTAATCCAGCAGGGAGCATTGAAAGGATTCGTGGGCATCCATCCGAACTGGAGTGGCATCAATGCCGAAAGCATCCGCAGCCTTTGCCTGAATGCCTATCTGCCGGAAGAAGTGGTCGAACTGAACGATATGACGGAAATGAGGTCTGGGAAGAAGTCGGATATGGCATTGTTATCTGATTATCTGACGGTTTCAGGTACTTGCTTTATCAACCAGAGCAGCCCGGTCATAACAATCTCAAAAAATGGAATCCGTTTCAGCAAAGCGTGTCATACCCGCTTGGACGACTGCGAGCATGTGGAACTGCTCTATCATCCGATTCTGCAGGTCGTGATTTTGCGAAAGAGCGATCAGGGCTCTTCAACGGCGATGCACTGGCAAGATGACAATGACGTTCATAGTGCCTTTTCAGCCAGAGCGTTTTCTGGCTGATTCTTCAAACGTTGAACTGGAAAATGAATTGCCGTTACCAGTGCCGTGGTATCTGCCGGGGTCAGGGAAATGCAAAGTTCCTAATTTTTGAATTGGATGAGTCCCGGATTTTGACTGGGAAAAATCAGTATGAACAAGAAAATTGTTCGATGAATCTGAAATGCCGGTTATATCGGAGTAAATGGGTTCAGAGCATTACAGTTAGTGATGTGATGGAATCTGGCCAAGTCGTAGAAAATCCCATGATTGGTGCAATTCCAAGCAGAAATGAAGTTCAACGTGAACTGAATGATCTTTTGATGTCGATGTAGGAGGAACTTATAGAATGGAAGAACAAAGCAGGGCGCAGGAACTGAGCGTTCGGGAAATCTCCTTGATTCGTGAACTTGCACAGATACGGAAAGAACATAAAAGAGAACTGGAGTACGAAAAATTTGATGGTTATGAGCTGCCGCCGCGTACACAATTTTCCATGCTGAATAAGCCAGCAGTGAGCATAAAATATGGCGTTATGAAATTTAATATGGCCTGCATCCGGCTTTTTGAAGGAATCAAGTATGTTCTTCCGATTTTGCATCCAAACAAAAAACGGCTTGCATTGATTATGTGTCCGGAAGAAGACAGCGCGTCTGTTGAATGGGCACGGCAGAAGGACGAAAACTGGGTGAATAAGGATATTACCTCTTTGGAATTTGTGGAAAATATCTTCAAACTCATGAACTGGAACCGAGAATGTCGTTATAAAGTGCTTGGACGGGTGGCTAATTCTGATCAGGGCCTTTGTATGTTGTTCGATTTGGAAGAAGCAATCATGTTCACACCGAAGCCACAGGAATATACGGACCCGCTTACTGGCGAAATGAAGAAAAAACAGATAAAGTTCTTCCCGGATGTCTATAAGGATCGAATCGGGAAATCTTATAATGATTACATCGCTGGTCATCAGATGAACCTGTTCGAGGATTTTATTGGGTATCAAGGCTCTGCTGTATTGGATGAGCCTGAACAGAAAACAGATACTATTTCAGTACCGATACCGCAATGTGAAGAATCTGAAAATATACCTTTATCAGATTTTCCGGAACAGCCTGAAAATGTACAACGACCGGGCAGTGAGGTTGTTGAGAAAGGAATGCTGACATGAGTTCTGGACGAATTATGAATCTGCTGGTGACGATTCCGGCAGAAAGCCGAAGAATGAATGTGGGAAAGGATGTTATTCGTGTTCTTGGGAGCCCGACCTATATTTGTGTTTTGCAGAGGAAAGATCGGAAGTCTATTGCGATTACTCCGTGCACCGCTGAACATCCCATGTCCTTTAAGGTTCCAGACAGGCTGTTGACCGATGGACAGTGCCGAATGATGATTAACGGAATACAGTTCATTCAGGCGTTGCTGGAGGCAAATGAACTAGCTGTAGGAAAGGATCATCAGTTTAAGGGGAGATATGAAGCTGAGAAAAACGCAGTTATCATTTCACTTGAAAAAGATGAACGGGAATGGTAGTCAAGGCGGGAAGAATCTTGAATACAGATGCTGCTATATTGGAATATTATGCTGAATTATGCTGACTTGAATTTAAACCAGAGTGGGCAATATGGACAAATCTATGCTGAAAAGTTTACATCTGCCAGCTTGATATGCAAAGTGTTTTATGGTAAGATGAAAGCACAATGGGGGAAGTATACTCTCCTCTTGAATCTGCTGTAAGGAAGTGAATGCCGATGGAAAATCAGCTTGCTCATGCGATAACGCAGACGGAATATGATTCGAGCTATGATAAGGCTGCCAAGAAGCTGCTTGCCAACAAACAGATTCTGGCACAGATTATGAAGAACTGTGTGAATGAGTACAGTGCCTGTTCCGTAGACGAAATTGCAGAGAAGTATATCGAAGGAACGCCGGAAGTGGGCACGGTTGGCGTTCATGTTGATGATACAAACAGACCCAAGAAAACGGCTGGCGTAATTACCGGAAGCAATAATGAGGATTCTACGCTGACGGAGGGAACCATCAATTATGATGTTCGGTTCGATGCAATCGCACCAGCGTCAGAAGGTTCTACTGCACAGAAAGATGTGATACGTCTTATTATTAATGTGGAGGCGCAGACTGCTTTTAATCCGGGATACCCTTTGACAAAGCGGGCAATCTATTATTGCAGCAGGATGATCTCCGCACAGCATGGTCCGATATTCACGAACTCGGAGTATGGGAAAATCCGAAAAGTGTACTCTATCTGGGTTTGTACACACCCAACCAAGGAGTTCCAAAACACTCTGATTCGTTATTCTATCCGACCAGAGCAGTTGATTGGAAACGCTGTTGAAAAATCGGAAAACTACGATTTGATGAGTGTTGTAACGATTTGTCTTGGAGAACCGGGTACGGAAAACTATACAGGTATTGTGAAATTTATGGATGTGTTGCTCTCTTCTTCCAGAGCAGCTACTGAGAAAAAGAAAATTCTTGAAGAAGAATTTGGCGTTGCAATGAACGAAGAACTGGAAAGGGAGGTGCTTGTTATGTGCAACCTTAGTCAGGGCGTAAAGGCCGAAGGCAGAGAAGAAGGTATCAACATTGGTGAGATGCGGATGCTGGTTAAACAGGTAAGAAAAGGCCGTGTGACGATTGAAGAAGCAGCGGAAGATGCTGGAATGACAGTAGAGGAATTTAAGAAAGTGATGGAAAAGACCCCGCTGCAGGCGGTCTAAGATAAAAAGCATATAGAGTAAACTGTAAAGCCCTACAAGGCTCAGATCGGTTCGATACTGACTGAAAACCTTGTAGGGCTTATTTTTTTTGCTTTTTTCAAATTTATTTGTGAAAAATGTTGTCCAAGACTTGACATCGGCCGGCATTGATTGGCAGCGCGAGAAATGGCAATCAGGACTTGGTTCTAAGTTTATCCACCAAGGCGAAAAAAATGCTGCGAAATATGCGGACGAGGTCATTGTTCTGAGCAAAGGAGTGCAGGACTATTTTAAGGAAACTTATGGAAGAGAAACGCACTTTATCCCTAATGGCGTGAATAGGCCGCAGATTCGGGAAGCAAGTCTGATTACAGATAAGTTCGGGCTGAAAAAAGACTCATACATATTGTTCCTCGGTCGTCTGGTGCCAGAAAAGGGGATTCGATATCTGGTTGAGGCCTTCAAGAATGTCAAGACGGATAAAAAACTGGTCATCGCAGGCGGCTCCAGTGATACGGATTCCTTTATGGAGGAATTGAAAGACCTGGCGAAGGGCGACGATCGGATTCTCTTTACCGGGTTTGTACAGGGAGCAATGCTGGATGAACTATACAGCAATGCTTACATTTACACGCTGCCGTCCGATCTGGAAGGAATGCCGCTAAGTCTACTGGAAGCAATGAGCTACGGCAACTGCTGTTTGGTTTCGGATATTCCGGAGTGCACAGAGGTTGTGGAAGATAAGGCATTGATTTTCAAAAAGTCAGATGTAGAGGACTTGCGAGAAAAATTGCAAGATGCCTGTGACCATCCTGAAATGGTTATGAAAATGAAGAATCAGGCAGCTGACTTTATCTGCGAGAAATACAACTGGGATAAAGTTGTAAAGGAAACGATGAAGTTATACAGAAAATGATGAAGAAAAGTTTTACTGATTTTCAGGAAGTATAAGGCGAGCGGCTATGCTGGTGTGGAAGCAATTTTTGAGCGGGATCAGCGGAACCAGAAGTTCATATGGGGAATGTATGACCGCATTTGCGGAATGTTCTGCCGGAAAACACGGTAAAGCTGCGGCTTTCGGTCAAAATACACACATTTCCGTGCATCAGCGGCAAATGTTTGTTAAACTATTATCTATCTTGCGACCTTGCAATGTGCACGGTTTTTGTTTATAATAGTAGAGTAACGGGGCAAGATCCCCCGAATGCGAGCGAAACTCTAGTTCAGAAATTAAAACTTGAGAGGAGTTTATTACCATGGGTTTAGGTAAGAAGACGATCGACGATCAGAACTACTGCGGCAAGAAGGTGCTTGTCCGTTGCGATTTCAACGTCCCGATGAAGGACGGCGTGATCACCAACGAGAACCGCATCAACGCAGCTCTGCCCACCATCCAGAAGCTGGTCAACGATGGCGCAAAGGTCATCCTGTGCAGCCATCTGGGCAAGCCCAAGAACGGCCCCGAGGCAAAGTTCAGCCTGGCACCCGTTGCTGTGGCTCTGAGCGCAAAGCTGGGCAAGACCGTTGTGTTTGCTGACGACGACAACGTTGTGGGCGAGAACGCAAAGGCTGCTGTTGCTGCCATGAACAACGGCGATGTCGTTCTGCTGCAGACACCCGTTTCCGCAAGGAAGAGACCAAGAACATGCCTGAGTTCAGCGAAGAGCTGGCTTCTCTGGCTGATGCATATGTTGACGATGCATTCGGCAGCTGCCACCGTGCACACTGCTCCACTGCAGGTGTCACCGACTTCATCAAGGATACCGCTGTCGGCTACCTGATGGAGAAGGAGATCAAGTATCTGGGCAACGCTGTGAACGATCCCGTTCGTCCCTTCACCGCTATTCTGGGCGGCGCAAAGGTCGCAGACAAGCTGAATGTTATCTCCAACCTGCTGGAGAAGGTCGATACCCTGATCATCGGCGGCGGCATGGCTTACACCTTCGTCAAGGCTCAGGGCTACGAGGTCGGCAAGAGCCTGTGCGACGATTCCAAGCTGGATTACTGCAAGGAGATGATGGCCAAGGCTCAGGAGAAGGGCGTGAAGCTGCTGCTGCCCGTTGATGCTGTCTGCATCAAGGACTTCCCCGATCCCATCGACGCTCCGGTTGAGACCACTGTTGTTCCCGTCACCGCGATCCCGGCTGACATGGAAGGCTGCGACATCGGCCCCGAGACCATGAAGCTGTTTGCCGATGCTGTCAAGGCATCCAAGACCGTTGTGTGGAACGGCCCCATGGGCGTGTTCGAGAACCCCACTCTGGCAGCTGGCACTCTGGCAGTTGCCAAGGCTATGGCTGAGAGCGATGCTACCACCGTGATTGGCGGCGGCGACAGCGCAGCAGCTGTGCAGCAGATGGGTCTGGGCGACAAGATGACCCACATCTCCACCGGCGGCGGCGCTTCTCTGGAGTATCTGGAGGGCAAGGAGCTGCCCGGCATCGCAGTTATTCAGAACGCATAATCTGATCCCGGCATCATAATGGGTGCGGCGGCTTTAGCGCCGCCGCATCTTTTTGTTTGTGCAGAGCTTTCTGCACGATAGAAGGTAAATAAAGGAGATAGAGTATCATGGATAAGGCAAAGCGTAAGGCTATCATTGCAGGCAACTGGAAGATGAACAAGACTGCCTCCGAGGCTGCTGTTCTGGTGGACGAGCTGGTCCCCGCCGTGCAGGACGCAGGCTGCGAGGTGGTTATCTGCACCCCGTATACCGATCTGGTCACCGCTGTGGAAAAGACCAAGGGCACCAACATCCATGTGGGTGCTGAGAATGTTCACTTTGAGAAGTCCGGCGCTTTTACCGGCGAGATCAGCGCTGACATGCTGGTAGATCTGGGCGTGGAGTACGTCATTGTGGGCCACTCTGAGCGCCGCCAGTACTTCGCCGAGACCGACCAGACCGTGAACAAGCGCGCTCTGGCTGCTCTGAACGCCGGTCTGAAGGTCATCATCTGCGTGGGCGAGAGCCTGCAGCAGCGCGAAGAGGGCGTGACCGAAGAGCTGGTGCGTATGCAGACCAAGATCGCTCTGCGTGATGTGACCGCTGAGCAGATGGCAAATGTCGTGATCGCTTACGAGCCATCTGGGCCATCGGCACCGGCAAGACCGCTACCGCCGATCAGGCTGAGGAAGTCTGCGGCCAGATCCGCAAGGTGATCGGCGAGGTGTACGGCGAGGCAGTTGCCGAGGCTACCACTGTCCAGTACGGCGGCAGTATGAACGCCAAGAACTGCGAGGAGCTGCTGAGCAAAAAGGATGTGGACGGCGGCCTGATCGGCGGCGCATCCCTGAAGGCTCCCGACTTTGCAGTGATCGTCAACGCAGCCACCAAGGGCTGATCGACGGTTTAAATCAGCTGTTTCAGCGCCCGGCTGCGCCGCATTTCCAGCGCTGTGCCGGGCGCTGATTTGTTAAATTCAAAGGAGATTCAATTTTATGGCAAAGAAACCTGTTCTTCTGTGCATCATGGATGGCTTCGGCTGGGTGCCGGAGGAGACCTTCGGCAACGCTGTGGTTGCCGCAAAGAAACCCCACCTCGATGCTCTGATGGCAAAATATCCCATGACCACCATCAACGCTTCCGGCATGGCCGTCGGTCTGCCCGAGGGCCAGATGGGCAACTCTGAGGTTGGCCACACCAACATGGGCGCTGGCCGCATCGTGTACCAGCAGCTCACCCTCATCACCAAGTCCATCAAGGACGGCGAGATGCTCCAGAACCCGGTTCTGGTCAAGAACATGAAGGCTGCCATCGATGCCGGCAAGGCCATCCATCTGATGGGTCTGGTGGGCACCGGCGGTGTGCACAGCCACGCAGACCACTGGTTCGGCGTGCTGGAAATGGCAAAACATCTGGTGCAAAGAACGTTTACCTGCACTGCATCACCGATGGCCGTGATACCGACCCGCACTCCGGCAAGGGCTTCCTGGCCGACCTGCAGGCCAAGCTGGACGAGCTGGGCATCGGCAAGATCGCCAGCGTCTCCGGCCGTTACTACGCCATGGACCGCGATAACAACTGGATCGTGAAGAAAAGGCATATGCTGCCTTTGTCTACGGCGAGGGCAATCATGCCGCCAACGCTGCCGAGGCCATCGAGGCATCCTATGCAGCAGACAAGACCGACGAGTTCGTTCTGCCCTGCGTCACCTGTGAGGGTGGCCGCGTGCAGGACGGCGACACTGTGATCTTCATGAACTTCCGTCCCGATCGTGCCCGCCAGATGACCCGCATCTTCTGCGACGATGCGTTCACCGGCTTTGAGCGCCGCGGCGGCCGCAAGCAGGTGAACTATGTCTGCATGGCCGAATATGATGCCACCATGCCCAACTGTGAGGTCGCCTATCCGCCTGTGGAGCTGAAGAACGTTCTGGGCCAGTACCTGTCCGAGAATGGCAAGACTCAGCTGCGCATTGCCGAGACCGAGAAGTACGCTCATGTCACCTTCTTCTTCAACGGCGGCGTGGAGCTCCCTACGAGGCGAGGACCGCTGCGTGATCCCCAGCCCGAAGGTCGCCACCTATGACCTGAAGCCCGAGATGAGCGCCCCCGAGGTTGCTGCCGAGTGCGTCAAGCGCATCGAGAGCGGCAAGTACGATGTGGTGATCCTGAACTTCGCAAACTGCGATATGGTCGGCCACACCGGCGTGTTCGATGCTGCGGTCAAGGCCGTGGAAGCCGTTGACACTGCTGTGGATCAGGTGGTCACTGCTGTGCTGAAGGCCGGCGGCTGCGCCTTCATCACCGCCGACCACGGCAACGCGAGAAGATGATGAACCCGGACGGCACCCCCTTCACCGCACACACCACCAACGTGGTGCCCTTTGTGGCTGTTGGCTGCGGCGATGTGAAGCTGCGCGAGGGCGGCTGTCTTGCCGATATCGCTCCCACCATGCTGCCGTATATCGGTCTGCCCGTGCCTGCTGAAATGACCGGCAAGAGCATCATCGTGGAGTAACTGACCATTAAAACAGCCGACGCGTTCGCTTTGGCTATGAATAGCGGAATTGTTATTCTTATATTTACAGCTCTGGAAAATCTGCGGATTTTCCAGAGCTGTTTTTTCACGCGAAAAGCCGATAAGATAAACTGCGTTTTTGGGTTTCGACCCCATTCTAAATCAAAAACTTTTCTTTTTTCCCCATCCGTGCTACAATAAAAATGAATTTTTGATTGTAGGAGAAGCGGATGGAAACAACGCATAAACAAATCGTTCTGGGCATCCTTGCCCATGTGGACTCCGGCAAGACCACCCTTTCGGAAGCCATGCTCTACCGCTCCGGCGCGATCCGCAAGCTGGGCCGTGTGGATCACAAGGATGCCTTTCTGGATACCGACACGCTTGAAAAAGCGCGCGGCATCACCATCTTTTCCAAGCAGGCCCTGTTGACGGCGGGCAATACGGATATCACATTGCTGGATACCCCCGGCCATGTGGATTTTTCCACCGAGACAGAGCGCACCCTACAGGTGCTGGACTATGCTGTGTTGGTGGTAAGCGGCACCGACGGCGTGCAGAGCCACACCGAGACGCTCTGGCGGCTGCTGCGGCGCTACCATGTGCCCACCTTTGTGTTCGTGAACAAGATGGACCTGCCGGCAAGAGCAGGGAAGAGCTGCTCGCCCAGCTGAACCACCGTCTGGGCGAGGGCTTTGTGGCCTTTGATGTGCCGCAGGCCGACCGGGACGAAGCACTGGCCCTGTGTGACGAAAACCTGATGGACCGGATGTTGGATGCCGGGCAGTTGACCAATGTGGACATCATCCCGGCCGTTGCACGCCGGCATGTGTTCCCGTGCTGGTTCGGTTCGGCGCTGCGGCGTACCGAAAACGATGTACTGGAAAGCGTGGACGCTCTGCTGGACGGGATTGACCGCTATACCGTCCGGCTCCCGCGCTGGATGCCTTTGGTGCCAAGGTGTTTAAGGTGTCGCAGGATGAGCAGGGCACGCGCCTGACATGGCTGCGCGTGACTGGCGGCGAACTGAAGGTAAAGGCCCAGCTCTCCGGCGAAGCAGATGGTGAGCCGTGGGAGGAAAAGGCAAACCAGTTGCGGCTGTACTCCGGCGTGAAGTATACGCTGGCGGAAGCCATCGGCCCGGGGCAGGTGTGCGCCGTCACCGGCCTGACCAAGGCGCGCCCGGGCGAGGGCCTTGGCGCGGAACGCGACAGCGATGTGCCGGTGCTGGAACCGGTGCTGAGCTATCAGGTGCTGCTGCCGGAGGGGGCTGATGTGCACGCGGCACTGGGCAAGCTGCACCGGCTGGAAGAAGAGGAGCCGCAGCTCCATGTGGTATGGAACGAGACTTTGGGCGAGATCCATGTGCAGCTCATGGGCGAGGTGCAGCTGGAAGTGCTGCGCAGTTTGCTGGCAGAGCGCTTTGGCCTGAACGTGGAGTTCGGCCCCGGCGGCATTCTGTACAAGGAGACCATCACGGAGCCTATGGAGGGCGTGGGCCACTACGAGCCGCTGCGCCATTATGCGGAGGTGCATGTCAAGCTGGAGCCCCTGCCCCGCGGCAGCGGGATGCAGTTTGCCGCCGACTGCCGGGAAGAAGTGCTGGACAAGAACTGGCAGCGCCTTGTGCTGACCCATCTGGAAGAAAAGCAGCACCTTGGCGTGCTGACCGGTGCGCCGCTGACGGACGTGAAGATCACCCTCATTGCGGGCCGCGCCCATCTTAAACACACGGAGGGCGGAGATTTCCGGCAGGCCACCTATCGCGCGGTGCGGCAGGGCCTGATGCTGGCCAAAAGCCAGCTGCTGGAGCCATGGTATGCCTTTCGGCTGGAAGTGCCGGTGGAGAACCTTGGCCGTGCCATGACCGATATCCAGCGCATGGAGGCAGCTTTGACCCGCCAGAAAGCGGGGAAGAGGCTGCTGTGCTCACCGGTTTTGCACCGGTGGCCACCATGCGCAGCTACCCCATGGAGGTGGTGGGCTATACCCGGGGCCGGGGACACCTGACCCTGACGCTGGACGGCTACCGGCCCTGCCACAATGCGGCGGAGATCATTGAAGCTGTGGGCTACGAGCCGGAGCACGACCTTGACAACCCGGCAGATTCGGTGTTCTGTGCCCATGGCGCGGGCTTTGTGGTGCCTTGGAATCAGGTGCGCAGCCACATGCATGTGGACAGCGGCTGGGGAAAAAGCAAAAGCCCGGAGCAGGAGACGCAGTCCGTGCCCCAGCGCCGGACAGCGGCTTACCGCGCAACACTGGAAGAGGATGCCGAGCTGCTCAAAATCTTCGAGCGCACCTATGGCCCCATCAAACGGGACCCGCTGGCGGCATTCCGCCCGGTGCAAAAGCGGGAACGCCCGGATTTTGATGCCCAGCAGTGGGAAATCCTGCCCGAATATCTGCTGGTGGACGGCTACAATATCATCTTTGCGTGGGATGAGCTGAACGCCCTTGCAAAGGACAGTCTGGAAGCGGCCCGCCACAAGCTGATGGATATTCTGTGCAACTATCAGGGCTACCAGAAGTGCAATCTTATTCTTGTATTCGATGCCTATCGTGTGCCGGGCAGCCCCGGCAGCATTGAGCAGTACCATAACATCCATGTGGTCTATACCAAGGAAGCCGAAACCGCCGATATGTTCATCGAGCACGTTACTCATGAGATCGGCAAGGGGCGGCGGGTGCGTGTGGCTACTTCCGACGGCATGGAGCAGATCATCATTCTGGGCCACGGCGCGCTGCGTGTCTCCGCCCGCATGTTCCATGAGGAAGTGCAGAATGTGGAAAAGCAGATCCGCAAACTGGTGCAGGGGGAAGCATAAAATGTCAACCGAGATCACATCCGAATTTGTCTGGCACAACATCCCGCCGCGCCCGCGCGATAGCCACAAGGGCAGCTTTGGCACCGTGTTGGCTGTGGCAGGCAGCGCATATTACCGAGGTGCGGCCCTGCTGGCTGCCGAGGGTGCGCTGCGCACCGGTGCGGGCATTGTAACGCTGGCCAGCGTGGAGCCGGTATTGGCAGCTGCGGTGGCCCGCCTGCCGGAATGCTGCCTGTGTCCCTGCGTGGCGGGGGCCGAAGGCGGCATCTCGCCGGAGAGCATTCCACAGCTCCAGCGCCAGAAGGCGACGGTGCTGCTGCTGGGCCCGGGACTTGGCGGTACAGCCAGAGCACAGGCCACGCGGCCGAAACACGCACGCTGGTGCAGAAGCTGCTGCCCGGCTTTGCAGGCAGCGCGGTGCTGGATGCGGACGGCCTGAACGCCGCCGCGCAGCTACTGGCCGAGGGCAAAACGCTGCCACACCCGGCGGGAGAGCTGATCGTGACCCCGCACCCCGGCGAGATGGCCCGGCTCACCGGGCTTTCGGTGGCGCAGATCAATGCGGACCGTGAAAATACTGCCTGCCAGTATGCAGAAAAATGGAACGCTGTGGTGGTACTCAAGGGCTGCCGTACCGTGGTGGCTGCACCAGATGGCCGCGTGTGCACAAACCCTACCGGAAACCCCGGTCTTGCCCGGGGCGGCAGCGGAGATGTGCTGGCCGGTATGACGGCGGCCCTGCTGGCCTGCGGCCTGCCTGCATACGAAGCTGCGGCCTGCGCGGTGTATCTGCACGGTGCCGCTGCCGACCGTGCCGCTGCTGCGCTTGGCGAGTACGGAATGCTGCCGCATGATATCCTGTCACAGCTGGGCCGGATATTTGCGGAAAACCACAGATAAAAAGGGGTGTCTCTCTGTCTGCCGGAGAGACACCCCTTTTAACATTACATCACATCGCCAGCACTTCGGCCCACTTTTCCTCGCTGCCGGGATGCCAAGCTCCATGTTCTCCTTGCGGCTGCGGTGCTCGCCCATGCCGGGGCAGCGCACCTCACGGCCCGGCTCTGCAGGTTCACTGGATGCCACATCGGCGGCAATGGCATCAATGACGGCATCGGTGAGGTCGGCGGACTGGAACTTTGCAGGATCAATGGCGATCATGATCTGGGTCAGGCCCACTTCATCGCCAAAGGTGCCGATCGTTGCCACCGAGTTTGCGCCCGTCAGGATAGTACCGATCATATCCAGCAGGATGGAAAGACCGCTGCCCTTCCAGTAGCCAATGGGGATCATGCGGCGGGTCTCTTCAATGGCAGCGGGGTCGGTGGTCAGGCTGCCGTCTGCATCGTAGCCGCCTACCACAGGCAGCTGTTTGCCGGCCAGACGCATCGTTTCCAGCTTGCCGTAGCTGAACTGGCTCAGGGCACAATCCACCATGATGTGCTCCCCGTTCGAGCGCGGCACGGCCAGAATGAGCGGGTTGTTGCCGATGTGGTTGTCCTTTGCGCCCCATGCAGGCATGTTGGGGCAGGTGTTGGACCAGCAGATGCCGATGCAGCCCGCGTCTGCGGCCTGCCAGCCGTAGGTGCCGCCGCGCATCCAGTGGTTGTTGTTGCCCAGCGCCACCATGCCAATACCGAACTGATGTGCCAGCTCTACGGCACGGTCCATGGCGTGCTTGGCGTTCAGAGGGCCAAAGCCGCGCTTGCCGTCCCAGCGCTCCATGGCACCAAAGCTGGCAATGCACTCGGCCTCAGCGGCGGGATCAATCTCGCCCTTGCGCAGGTATTCCACCACGCGGGGGAAGCGGTTCAGCGTGGCTGAACACGCCAGCCAGACTGTTCTGGCAAAGATCTCGGCCGCTTCATGGGCACGCTTTGGGCTGAAACCGTATTTGGTCAGGACCCGCTCAAATTCGGCCAGCATCGTCTCGTAAGCAATGCGCATGGATTGTACCTCCTGTATGTAAAAAGTAATAAACAGATCGTTACACTTATTATAACAAGCGGCGGCGCGGTGCGCAAGATGTGCGGCCGGCATCAGTGCAGGCGGTGAAAGGAGTATACGAGCACACACCGACAGCTAATGTGAAAAAACAAATGAATATACGAACTTCATAATTTTTTAAGAGTTATTTTGTGAAAAAGTCATATTGAAAAACGAAAAGAGGATTGATATACTAATACCACAATATCCAGTTGGACATGTTACTGGTAATGCAGGCAGGATCTGATGGAATGACGAATACCTTTTCTTTTGGGTGAATTGATAGCCAGATACTATGATTCCGGGAGAAATTGTACACGGGGTCATTCTGTTGGGTCTTTTTTCTTTTGTCCGCTTCGGCCGGGCGGCAGGGAAATGCCACCACACACAAGATAAAGGAGAACAAAATGAAGAACTACAAGCAGACTGCCTCCGACGTGCTGCGTCTGGTTGGCGGCGAGAAGAACGTTGTGCAGGTCGAGCACTGCTCCACCCGCCTGCGCTTCACTCTGGCAGACACCTCCAAGGCGGATGCTGCAGCCCTGAAAAAGACTGCCGGTGTTATGGGCGTTATTTCCAGCGGCCCGCAGTGTCAGGTGGTCATCGGCAACGATGTCATCGAAGTGTACGATGAGCTGCTCAAGCTGGGCACATTCAACGCAGGTCAGGCTGCAGCTCCCGCTGCCCCCAAGGGCAAAAAAGAGATCGGCGGCATTATTCTGGACTACATGGTCGGCATCTTCCAGCCGCTGGTCCCCGCCATTGCAGGTGCAGGCGTTCTGAAGGCTCTGATGGTGCTGCTGAGCACTCTGGGCCTGATGAGCAGCGGAGATATCGCCTATAAGGTGTTTGTCGGCGTGGCAGATGCAGCTCTGTACTACCTGCCGTCATGGTCGCCTTCACCACTGCAACCAAGTTCAACTGCAACAAGCTGGTGGCGGTGGCTCTGGCTGCTGCCATGATCCACCCCAGCGTTTCCGCTCTGCTGGCTACCGAGGGTGGTGCTTACTTCCTCGGCATCAAGCTGCAGAACATCGCTTACGGCGGCCAGGTGTTCCCGGCCATCCTGACCGTCATTTCATGTCCTTTATTGAAAAGTGGGCCAACAAGTGGTGCCCCAAGGCCATCCGCGTGTTCTTTGTGCCCATGCTGTGCTTCGGCATCGGCTTCCCTGTGGCACTGGTCGTCCTCGGACCTCTGGGCTACAACATCGGTGCTCTGCTGACCACCGTGATCCTGGCTCTGTACAACACGCTGGGCTGGCTGGCCGTTGCTCTGCTGGCTGCCGTGCTGCCCTTCATGATCTCCATGGGCATGCATAAGGCTCTGGTCCCCTACGCAGTTGCTTCTATTTCTGACCCCGGCTTTGAAATGCTGTACATGCCTGCTTCTCTGGCACACAACATCTCTGAGCGGTGCCTGCCTGGGCGTTGCACTGAAGACCAAGGACGAAAACCTGCGCGCTACCGCGATCTCCGCTGGCATCTCCGGCCTGTTCGGCATCACCGAGCCTGCTCTGTACGGTGTTACCCTGCAGCACAAGAAGGTCATGATGTCCGTTGTGGCCTCCAGCTTCATCGGCGGTCTGTTCGTTGGCCTGATGAAGGTCAAGGCATTCGTTGCCATGGGCCCCGGTCTGGCTGGCATGGCCATGTTCGTTGACCCGGATAACGGCAAGAACATCCTGTGGGCTGCAGTTGGTCTGGTGATCTCCGTTGTTGTTTCCTTCGCACTGTCCTTCTTCCTGTATAAGGACGAGACCCCCGCAGAGGATGAGACCGCCGCACCCGCTCCCGAGACTGCTGCAGACGCAGCAGCTGCGGATTCCACCATCAGCAGCCCCCTGCAGGGCAAGGCCATTGCTCTGGAAGAGGTCAAGGATGAAGTTTTCTCCCAGAAGATCCTGGCGACGGCATTGCCGTGGTGCCCGAGAAGGGTGAGCTGTACGCTCCCGCTGACGGCGTGATCGAGTCCGTGTTCGGCACCAAGCACGCTATTTCCATGAAGACCGCTGCCGGTGCCGAGTTGCTCATGCACATCGGCATGGACACCGTCAAGCGCGATGGCAAGGGCTTTGATCCGCAGGTCAAGGACGGCGAGACTGTCAAGAAGGGCCAGCTGCTGATGAAGTTTGACCTTGACGGAATCAAAGCAGACGGTTATGATGTAACTACCCCCATCGTCGTGACCAACGCCGATGAGTTCACCATCAAGACTGTGGCCGAGGGCGCTGTGGTGCCCGGTGCCGCACTGCTGAAACTGGAGGCAAATAAATGAGTTTCCCCAAAGGCTTTTTCTGGGGCGGCGCTGTTGCCGCGAACCAGGTAGAGGCGCATGGAACGTGGATGGCAAGGGCCCCAGCGTGGCGGACGTTGCCACCTACAAGCCCAACACCGACGTGAAGGATTACAAGTCCCATGTTGCCATGGACGACGCACACATTGCTGCCGCCATGGCCGACCCGGATGATACCTATTATCCCAAGCGCCGCGGCATCGACTTCTACCATCATTACAAAGAAGACCTGAAGCTGTTTGCCGAGATGGGCTTTACCATGCTGCGCGTTTCCATTGCATGGACCCGCATCTTCCCCACCGGCGAGGAAGCCCAGCCGAACGAAAAGGGCCTGCAGTTCTACAGCGACCTGTTCGCTGAGATGCACAAGAACGGCATCGAGCCGCTGGTCACGCTGAGCCACTACGAAATGCCGCTGGCACTGGCCACCAAGTACAATGGCTGGGTGGATCGCCGCGTGATCGACTGCTTTGCAAAGTTCTGCATGCGTGCTTTGAGCGCTACAAGGATCAGGTCAAGTACTGGCTCACTTTCAACGAGGTGGACAGCGTGATCCGTCACCCGTTCACCACCGCCGGCATCATCCCCAGCCGCGTGCCCGAGGATAAGATGCTGGAGACCTGCTATCAGGCCCTGCACCACCAGCTGGTGGCCAGCGCTATGGTAGTAAAGGACTGCCACGAGATCATCCCCGGCAGCAAGGTGGGCTGCATGCTGACCAAGCTCACCACCTATGCCCGCACCTGCGCACCCGATGATGAGCTGGTACTCAGGCAAAGAATCTGGAAAACCTGTTCTATGCCGATGTGCATGTCTGGGGCGAGTACCCCCGCCTGATCCTCAAGATGTTCGAGCGCAAGGGCATCCACGTGGAAATGCTGCCCGAGGATGCCGCCACCCTGAAGGCAGGCTGTGTGGACTTTGTTTCCTGCAGCTACTATATGACCATGACCGAGTCTGTGGACCCGAACGCAGAGCGTACCCCTGGCAACACCGTGCTGGGTGTCAAGAACCCGTATCTGCCCTCCACCGACTGGGGCTGGCAGATCGACCCCAAGGGCCTGCGCTACAGCCTGATCGAGCTGTATGACCGTTACCGCAAGCCGCTGATGGTGGTGGAGAACGGCATGGGTGCCAAGGACGTGGTGGAGGCCGACGCTCCATCCACGACCCCTACCGTGTAGAGTACTTCCGCCAGCACATCAGCGAAATGGGCAAGGCCATCGATGAGGGTGTTGAGATGTGGGGCTACACCACATGGGCACCCATCGACCTGATCTCTGCATCCACCAACCAGATGTCCAAACGCTATGGCTTTATCTATGTGGATCAGGATGATATGGCAACGGTACTCTGGCCCGCAGCCGTAAGGACAGCTTCTACTGGTACAAGAAGGTCATTGCTTCCAACGGCGAAGATCTGGACTAAGCGGCAGTCTTAAGGTTTCAACGGAAGGAGGAGGGACCGATGCACATTCAGAAGGTGCTGAACAGCAGTGTTGTGCTGGTGCAGGATGACAGCGGCGAGGAATCCATCCTGCTGGGCAAGGGCATCGGCTATGGCCGCAAGGCGGGCGAGCCCATTGAACGGCAGCCCTCAGACCGCGTGTTCCTTCCATTGTCCAACCCGGACGCACAGCCTATGCTGGAGCTGTTTTCCAGCATTCCGGCATCCTATCTGGAACTGACGCAGGACATTGTGGACGACGCAGAGCAGTCGCTGGGAGTCAAGCTTTCGGCGCACATCTATCTGCTGCTGACCGACCACCTGCATTTTGCAGTGGAGCGCCAGCAAAAGGGTCTTGTGGTGACCAACCGCATCTTCTGGGAAATCAAACATTTTTATCCCAAGGAGTACGCGGTGGGCCAGCGCGGCCTGCAGAAGGTAAAGGCAAAGCTTGGCATCGAGCTGCCGGACGAAGAGGCAGGCAACATCGCCTTCCATATCGTCAACGCCCGGCAGGACCCGCAGGCCGGCTACGATGCCATGCGGGCAGCGCAGCTGATCGGTGAGCTGTCCAACATTGTCACCTACAGTATGCACTGCCCGGTGAGTACCGAGAGCATCCACTATGCGCGGTTCGTGAGCCACCTGCAGTATTTTGCCGAGCGGTTCTTCTCCGGCAACTGATGGACAGCGAAGACGACTTTTTGTTCCAGCAGATGCAGCAGAATTATCCGGCAGCGGTGACCTGCGCGGAAAAAATACGCACCTTTGTGCTGCGCAAGTACGGCGTGTTTTTGCCCAACGAGGAAACCGCCTATCTGGCGTTGCATGTGGCGCGGCTGACGAGCGGCAAATAAAATCAGAAAAAGGGGAGAGCTGCCTTGCGGAAGGCGGCTCTCCCTTTGGGTTTTGAAAAAGGGAAGGGGAAAGGAAAAAACAATGGAGATAAGTCTGTTATTGATGCAGCAGATCGCACAGCTGTTCCTCATTCTGATCATGGGCTATGCTGTGGTCAAGGTAGGGCTGCTGAAGGCCAGCGACAGCCGGGTGCTCTCAGTGGTCATGGTGTATCTGGTCACGCCCTGCGTGATCATCAACGCATTCCAGATCGACGATACGCCGGAGATCCGCAAGGGACTTTTGTACTCCATGGCTATTGCGGCGGCTATCCATGTAGTGCTGCTGGTGCTCAGCGCCTGTTGAGCCGCCCGCTCAAGCTGGATGCCGTGGAGCAGGTGAATGTGATCTACAGCAACGCCGCTGCACTGGTGATCCCGTTGGTCAAGGCTCTGATGGGCGATGCGTATGTCATTTACTCCTGCGCATTCATCATTGTGCAGCTGGTGCTGCTGTGGACCCACGCCAGTTCCCTTTTGCAGGGCAGCAGTGCGCTGGACTGGAAAGGTGCTCACCAATATCAACATGATCGCCATTGTAGCCGGTGCATTGCTGTACTGGTTCCGTGTGGTGCTGCCTGCACCGCTGCAGAATACCATGAGCACAGTGGGCAACATGATGGGACCGATGGGCATGCTGCTGGCCGGTATGGCCATTGCAGAAAAAGCCGCTGCGGGAGGTGTTCTGCACCCGCCGCAACTATCTGCCCACAGTGCTGCGTCTGGTGGTATGCCCGCTGGTGGTTCTGGTGCTGCTGTGGGTCTGCCATGCATCCAGCTGGGTGGCCGACGGCAAGAACATCCTGATGACGGTCTACCTTGCCGCCATCACCCCTGCCTGTGCTACTGTTACCTCCATGGCTCAGCTCTATGACCGCGATGCGGCGCATTCCAGCGCGCTGTATGTGCTGACCACTCTGCTTTCCATTGTGTCTATGCCGGTAATGATCGGCCTGTTCGATCTGCTGCTGTGATGAGCTGCGCTTATTCCCTCTGCCAAAATACAATAGAAAGGAACCAACCTCAATGAATCAACCCAGAGACAAGGGCCTGAACGGCAACGAAAAGATCGAGCAGGCGGTAGCCGCCCTGCAGCAGGAGCCCACACAGGAACAGCTGGCCCACACCCTTACCGTGATCCGGCGGCGCATAAAGGAGCATGGCCAGCTTGTCGTGGCGGTGGAGCCCAATTTGGGCAGTGAACAGATGCAACTGCGGGCCATCCGGACGGCCGATGGCGCAAGCTGGTGGTATGCATTCACCAGCTTTGAGGAAGAACTGAAGGGAGCCGAGCCGGTGCAGTCCACCTTTCTTGTGGATATGGAAAGCTGTTTGATGCAGCGCTTGCCGTGCCGGAGATCAGCGGCATCATCCTGAACCCGTGGAACCGCACCATCAGCTGGATAAGACCCTCATCCGCATTATCAAGGGTGCATGAGTGCGCACCGC
>ENA-OQAA01000165-OQAA01000165.1-human-gut-metagenome-genome-assembly--contig:-NODE-165-length-49084-cov-3.680127_pt1 | contig 49084 bp, 54 predicted proteins | sample MGYA00242489_ERZ504515 | MGnify/ENA primary metagenome ERZ504515 (study PRJEB26092, sample SAMD00036237) | human gut metagenome | host: Homo sapiens | study: EMG produced TPA metagenomics assembly of... | reverse complement strand
ATTATACTTAAAAGATCACTTCTTGTCAACATCTTTTTTAAGTTTTTTATTTTTTATTTATTTTCATTTGCCCGGATAGTCTCTTCAATTCTTCTTTTTACCTCTGCGGCAATCTCAGTTGATTTCATATCTTTATATTCTTCATATTCCATGGGCTTCAGGAAATACACCTGAACATTCAGCATTTTTGCAGAACCGGTATCAAATGCTTTATAAGAATCAATCAATGCAACCGGTACAATCGGACATTTTGCTTTCATAGCAGCCTTAAAACTTCCGCCTTTAAATTCCTGAGGATGGTTTCCATTTTTGCTTCTGGTCCCTTCTGCAAAAATAAGATAATTTCTTCCTGCTTTTACTTCTTTCGTTACATTAATGATCACCTGCATAGATTGTTTAATATCTTCCCTGTCAATCAAAAATGCCTTCATACATGAAAATACCTGCCTCAAAAACGGTACATTTCCAACTTCCTTCTTTGCAACTACTGAAAAAGGTACCGGGCAGACCTCCATTATGGCAAGCACGTCATACAATCCCTGGTGATTCGGATAAAACATAAACCCATTTTGCGAAGGTATATTTTCTACTCCATGGCCGTCTATATGAAGATTTCCTCCACGATTAGCTGCATGGTCAATTTTTTTCAACATGGCATAACGCTGTTCCTCTGTGTATTTATCCACATGCGCAGCATACCAGTTCAGCATGATCCAATAATATGGTACGAATATAATATTCTTCAGTACCATTACAATGATTCTTTTCATTTCCAAGCTCCTTTCCTCTATGCAAAACTCCCCAGTGCGATAAAAATATTTTTCGGTTCCATATCAAATCACGATATGAAAAAGGGCCACTGCAAGATTCAATCATCCTGCAGCAGCCTCCCTTCTACTCTGCATCCAGCTTATTTGCAATTTTCTCCTCATACCCCGGGTTCTTTTTGATAAATACATTGTATGCTTTCGTATAAGTCTTATAAGAATCTGCAGTCATAAACTTGGCATAGTCATCCGCAGCCTGATTCCGCAGATCATCTGTGATCTCGGAAGGTGACATTACATAGTATTTACCATCTTTTTTCTCCGTCATATAGGTTCCTACGCATGGATACTCCTGGTCATTTTCCAATACCAGATTGTAAATAATGTACACGTAAGTATAGTCACCGTTTTCGGAAAGAATATCGCACTGTTCCACCTTTACTTTTGTTGGATTATGAGCAGCAAAATATTTCAAAGTAGCATCAATCTCATTCTGCAGAAGTTCATTGGTATCCTTTTCCTGAGAATAACACTGCTTCACCTTCTTCTCACTTCCGCTTACATAATTCTTTATGAGGGCTTCCACTACTCCCTCCGGCGATTTATGATTTACGCCGCATCCGGACATTGCCATGATAAACATCATGGCAATACCCAGGATTAAAATTCTGGTTCTTTTTTTCATACTTCACAGATTCCTTTATTCTGCATCATTTGTATCCTGTGAATCCTCTTCTTCAAAAACTTCCTCAGTCTCCTCAGTCGGCTCCTCACTGCTGCCGTTCTCCGTATTTCCCTCTGCTTTCTCGCGAACCTTGGCAAGACTTGCCACTGTTACACCCTCATCCAGATTGATCAGCTTCACTCCGGAAGTGATTCTTCCAAGAATAGAAATTCCAGCACAGGTAATACGAATAATGATTCCTTCTGTAGTGATCATCATAATCTCGTTTTCTTCATTGACAGCTTTAGCACCAATCACATTACCGGTTTTCTCGGTGATCTTGTAACACTTCACACCCTTACCTCCACGGTTCTGGCAGGTAAATTCACTCATAGCTGTACGTTTGCCCATACCATTTTCAGATACTACAAGCAGGTAATCTCCCTGAGAATTCAGCTGCATTGCCACAACCTCATCTCCAGGATCAAGATTCATACCACGAACACCCATGGAGCTTCTTCCGGTACTTCTTACATCAGTCTCCTTGAAACGGATGCACATACCGTCTTTCGTTACAAGCATAATATCTTTTGTATCGTCTGTAGCCTTAACTTCAATAAGCTCATCATCATCACGAAGTGTGATTGCCACAAGACCTGTCTTACGTACATTTGCATATTCTTCCATAGGTGTCTTCTTCACAAGACCAGCCTTAGTTGCCATAACCAGATACTTGCCTTCTTCGAATTTACGCATAGGAATAACAGATGTAATGCGCTCACCTGGCATAAGCTGCAGAAGATTGACAATTGCAGTACCTCTTGCAGTTCTTCCTGCCTCAGGGATCTCGTATGCTTTCAGTCTGTATACACGTCCTGTATTGGTAAAGAACATCAGATAATGGTGAGTAGTAGTCATAAGCAGTTCTTCAATGTAATCGTCATCGATGGTCTGCATTCCCTTGATTCCACGTCCACCTCTGTTCTGGCTGCGGAAATTATCTACAGTCATTCTCTTGATATAACCAAGTTTTGTCATAGTAATGACCGTATTTTCCCTTGGAATCAGATCTTCTGTGGAAAGATCATAGACATCATATCCGATGGCAGTTCTTCTCTCATCGCCGTATTTGTCAGCGATTGCGAGGATTTCTTCCCTTACAACACGAAGAAGGAGATTTCTGTCTGCAAGAATTGCCAGGAATTTGCGGATCTTCTCTTCTAATTCTGCATATTCTGCTTCCAGCTTCTCTCTTTCCAAACCGGTGAGAGCTCTCAGACGCATATCTACAATAGCCTGAGCCTGCACATCCGTCAGTTCAAATCTGTCCATCAATTCCTGCTTCGCAATCTGAACATTGCGGGCAGCACGAATGATTCTGATAACTTCGTCGATATTATCCAGGGCTTTCAGCAAGCCTTCCAAAATGTGGGCACGTTCCTGTGCTTTATTCAGATCATATTTGGTTCTTCTGGTAACAACGTCCTCCTGATGAGCCAGATAATGCTCCAGAAGTTCTTTCAGATTCAGTACCTTTGGTACAAGCTGTCGCCCTGAGGTACCACGCAAAGCATAATAACGCCAAAAGTATCTTGCAGCTGGGTATGCTTGTACAGCTGATTCAGAACAACATTTGCATTGGCATCTTTACGCAGGTCAATACAAATACGCATTCCCTCACGGCTGGAATGATCATTCAGGTCAGTAATTCCATCAATCTTTTTATCACGGACAAGCTCTGCGATCTTCTCGATCAGCCGGGCTTTATTTACCAGATAGGGAAGCTCCGTAACGATAATACGTGATTTTCCATTTGGTAAGGTCTCAATATTTGATACTGCACGTACACGGATCTTTCCGCGGCCTGTGCGGTATGCCTCCTCGATTCCCCTTCTTCCGAGAATAGTGCTCCTGTAGGGAAATCCGGGCCTTTTACAACGTCAAGAAGCTCTTCAATTGTGGTTTCTCTCTGCTCCTCGATGGTATTGTCAATAATTTTTACAACAGCATTAATAACCTCACGAAGATTGTGAGGCGGAATATTGGTAGCCATACCAACAGCAATACCTGTAGTACCATTGACCAGCAGGTTCGGGAACCTGGAAGGAAGCACCTTTGGCTCTCTCTCAGTTTCATCAAAGTTTGGCTGGAAGTCTACAGTATCTTTATTAATGTCAGCAAGCATCTCCATGGAAATTTTGCTCAGGCGGGCCTCAGTGTATCGCATGGCAGCTGCGCCGTCGCCGTCCACAGAACCGAAGTTTCCATGTCCGTCAACAAGAGTATAGCGGAAAGACCAGTCCTGTGCCATATTTACAAGTGCTCCGTAAATAGAGCTGTCACCATGAGGATGATACTTACCCATGGTATCACCAACGATACGGGCACATTTACGATGTGGCTTATCCGGACCGTTGTTCAATTCGATCATAGAATACAGCACTCTACGCTGTACCGGTTTCAAACCATCTCTTACATCAGGAAGCGCTCTTGAAGCAATAACGCTCATAGCATATTCGATGTAAGATTCTTTCATGGTTTTCTCCAGATCCACATCATGGACCTGGTCAAAAATCTTGTCATCCATATTGTTCTATCTCCCCTAGATATCCAGATTCTTTACAAAGCGTGCATTCTCTTCGATAAATTCACGTCTTGGTTCTACCTTGTCACCCATAAGTGTGGTAAATACAAGGTCAATTTCGGAGGTAGCTGCCTCATCCATTGTAACGCGGAGAAGAATACGCTTCTCCGGATCCATGGTAGTCTCCCAAAGCTGCTCTGCATCCATCTCTCCCAGACCTTTGTAACGCTGGATCTTATTGTTGGAGTCTCGTCCTATCTCTGTAAGGATGGCGTTCAGCTCATCGTCATCATAAGCGTACCATACCTTCTTGTTCTTCTCGATCTTGTACAGCGGCGGCTGTGCCAGATATACATAGCCCTGCTTGATCAGTTCCGGCATAAATCTGTACAGGAATGTAAGAAGCAGTGTGGCAATGTGGGCACCGTCAACATCGGCATCAGTCATAATGATGATCTTGTGATATCTCAGTTTGGAAATATCGAAATCATCATGAATACCGGTACCAAAGGCTGTGATCATAGCCTTGATCTCTTTGTTTGCATAAATCTTGTCCAGACGGGCTTTCTCTACGTTCAGTATTTTTCCACGAAGAGGAAGGATAGCCTGTGTAGCACGGTTACGAGCTGTCTTCGCAGAGCCACCCGCGGAATCACCCTCTACGATATAGATTTCGCAATTCTCCGGATTCTTGTCCGAGCAATCGGCAAGCTTGCCTGGAAGGGACATACTGTCAAGGGCAGACTTCCTTCTGGTAAGATCTCGGGCCTTACGCGCTGCCTCTCTGGCTCTCTGGGCAAGTACAGACTTCTCTACGGTTGCCTTGGCTACAGCAGGATTCTGTTCCAGAAAAATCTCCAGCTGTTTGCTTACAACACTGTCTACAGCTCCTCTGGCCTCACTGTTGCCAAGTTTCTGCTTCGTCTGGCCTTCAAACTGCGGATTGCCAATTTTAACGCTGACAATGGCTGTCAGGCCTTCTCGGATATCATCACCGGAAAGGTTTGGCTCGCTGTCCTTGAGAAGCTTATTCTTTCTGGCGTAATCGTTAAATGTGTTTGTAATGGCATTTCTGAAACCAGTAATATGGGTACCGCCTTCAGGAGTATTAATATTGTTTACAAATCCGTAAGTATTCTCTGTATAAGAATCATTGTGCTGCATGGCAACTTCAACCGCCACACCGTCCTTCTCACCCTCGCAGTAAATGATCTCCGGATAAAGAGCTTCTTTACTTCTGTTCAGATAAGTTACAAATTCACGGATACCACCTTCATAGTGGAAAGTTTTCTCCCTTTCCATACCTTCCCGCTTGTCAGTAAGAATGATCTTCAGACCTTTGGTAAGAAAAGCCATTTCACGGAGACGCTGTTTCAGGATATCGTAATCGTATACAGTCTCCTCGAATATCTGCTTGTCCGGGAGAAAAGTAACAGTAGTTCCGGTAGAATCACCACATTCTCCAACTTCCTTAAGCGGATACATTGTCTTACCACGCTCGTAACGCTGCTCATATCTCTTTCCATCTCTGCAGATTGATACTTCAAGCCATTCAGAAAGTGCATTAACAACGGATGCACCTACTCCGTGAAGACCTCCTGATACCTTGTATCCTCCACCGCCAAACTTACCGCCGGCATGAAGAATGGTAAATACCACCTCTACAGCTGGAATGCCGGCTTTATGATTGATTCCTACCGGAATGCCTCGTCCATTGTCTACAACTGTGATGGAGTTATCAGGATTGATCGCTACATTTATTTCTGTACAGTAACCAGCCAGTGCCTCATCTACGGCATTGTCCACGATTTCGTATACAAGATGATGGAGACCACGGCTGGATGTACTTCCAATGTACATACCAGGTCTCTTACGTACGGCTTCCAGACCCTCCAGAATCTGGATTTGGTCCGCTCCGTATTCTGTATTTGTTTCGCCCATGATATTCCTCCTGTTATGATCTATTAAAAAGTTACAGGAATTTACGGCTCATTTCTGCTGCCAGATCTCATTCCTGTTTTTGCGCATAAAAATACAGATTTATTATAGCACAAAATCCCCGTTTTTGCCAGTTAAAAGCCATTTCAAGATGTAAAAAAAACGGCGTATTTTCAACGGATATCCGTCAAAAATACGCCTTATCTCCCCCTATATGTCTGCTTGTTAGGAATAACACCTGCCAGAACAGTTTCTTCTCTATTTTTGCAGCAAAAGCGCCTGGTAAATATCTCTTTTTGTCACACCTCGATCCTTTGCAACCATCTTCATTGCCTCTTTGCGTGCGATCCCCTGATTCTCATAAATCGCCATATGTTCCTCAATGGAGATGTCTCTCCAGGATTCCTGTGACTCCTGTTCCATTTCCTTTCGGCTTCTGCCCTCGATCACCAGGACACACTCTCCAAGGGGCTTCTGATCTTTGTAAAAAGCAATCAGATCTTCGATTGTTGTCCGAAATGCCGTTTCATACTTCTTGGTAAGCTCACGGCAAAGAGTCATTCTGCGGTTTCCAAGAGCCTGGTACAATTCCTGCAGGGTACCAACCAAGTGATGGGGTGCCTCATAAAGGATGATGGTGCGGGTTTCGTTTTTCAACTCTTCCAGAATGGCTTTCCTCTCTTTTTTATCCGGAGGTAAAAAGGCCTCGAATGCAAATCTGCGGGTGGAAAGTCCGGACAGGGTAAGAGCCGTGATACATGCTGCCGGGCCTGGAAGCGAAGTTACTTCAATTCCGGCATCGTAACACATAGCAGCCAATACTTCCCCTGGGTCAGAAATTCCAGGTGTTCCCGCATCTGTGATCAGAGCCACATTCAGACCCTCCTGCATTTTCTCAATGAGGGTGTAGGCTTTCTCCACTTTGTTGTACTCATGGTAACTGGTCATTGGAGTTTTTATGTCAAAATGATTGAGAAGCTTGATACTGTTGCGGGTGTCTTCCGCAGCGATCAGATCCACTTCCTTCAGAACACGGAGCACGCGAAGCGTAATATCCTCCAGATTTCCGATTGGCGTGGCACATAGATATAATTTACCACTCATATTTTTCTCCCTTCTGCAATCATCTGTTTTTCATTTTTTATTTGCGATCTTTTTAAATCATATCGTACATTTCCAGAATGTCCTTTGTATAAACTCCCGGCTTCTCATACACGATCAGCGGTCTTTCCACAGTAATCCGGGAATTGCCGCCTTTCAGGGCTTCTATGAGCACCATATTAGGCTCCCTGTCAATGTATGGATAAACAAGCTGCATACGCTTAGGCTCCAGCTTATATTTCGTCAAAACCTGCATAATTTCTGTCAGTCTGAACGGTCTGTGTACCATGTAAAAAACGTCCTCTGTCTCCAAGAAGCTTCGAAGCCTGGCTTACCACATCCTCAAGAGTACAAAGGATCTCATGTCGGGCGATTGCCTTTGGCATATGCGGATTGGTCAGTCCATGCTGCCCGATCATATAGGGCGGATTGCAGGTGACAACATGAAAAGAAGCTGCCCCGAAAATACTGACAGCCTCCTTAATATCACCTTGTCTGATACTGACCCTGTCCTCCAGGTTATTGTATTTCACACTTCTTGCTGCCATTTCAGCACACTCTTCCTGGATTTCCAGACCTGTGAAATGCTCTCCCACAGTCTTGGAAGCAAGGAGTACCGGAATAATACCAGTTCCCGTTCCCATATCGAGAACCTTCTCTCCCTTCTTCACTCTGGCAAACCCAGATAAAAGAACAGCGTCCATACCGAAGCAGAATTTCCGGGGATCCTGAATGATATAATAGCCATTCTGCAGATCATCTACCCGCTCATTCTCCTTCACAAGATCATTAATCATCTAATTTGGAATCTCCCTTTTTATCTTCAAGATCCTTCAGTTCCTTTAATTCCTGTTCAGAGACTTTTACTTTCTTTTTTCTGGAACGGAATTTCAGTTCGCCTACAGGGAATTCCTGAATTTCTTTCTCATCACCAATTTCTACTACTACCTTTACAAGCTGGCGGAGTACATTTACACTCTGTACATTGCCCTGGATTCCGTCTGGAGTAGTTACCGTATCTCCGATTCCCGGAAGTCTGCGATTCAGCTCCTCATAGGTCTCCTGCTCATTCTTCAGACAGCACATCAGTCTTCCGCATACACCTGAAATCTTCGTCTGGTTCAGAGAGAGATTCTGTTCCTTGGCCATTCGGATGGATACAGGTGCAAACTCGGAAAGATAAGTATGACAGCAGAGACATCTGCCGCAGATACCGATTCCTCCAAGAATTTTTGTTTCATCTCTTACACCAATCTGGCGAAGTTCAATTCTTGTCTTAAAAATAGATGCAAGATCCTTTACCAGCTGGCGAAAATCAATTCTGCCGTCTGCTGTAAAGTAAAACAACACTTTATTGTTATCAAAAGTATACTCTGCGTCAATCAGCTTCATCTCAAGTCCATGCTCGCGAATCTTCTTCTGGCAGATCTTGAAAGCGTCCCTCTCACGCTCCCTGTTATACTTCTCTCTTTCATCATCGTCTTTGGTAGCCACACGAAGCACTTCCTTCAAAGGATGTACCACCTGGTCATCCACCACATCCTTAGGTGCAAGCACCACCTTTCCATACTCAACACCGCGGGCAGTCTCCACAATTACATGATCGCCCGGTTTCACTTTATAGTTCTTCGGATTGAAGTAATAGATCTTACCTACATTCCGAATCTTACGCCTACTACTTTTGCCATTCTATTTCTCCCTGATTGTAAGGAACAGAAGCTCAAGAGCAAGTTCTGTATTTACATTGGCACGAAGACGTACTTTTGTTTTCTCCAGTGCATCCAGAATCTTCTCCAGGTTCTCATAGGAACGCTGGCTTGCCTGTTCCCTTATATAATTTATTTCCTGCTTAAATACAAGATTATCAACTTCCCGTGTAGCCTTAAACATCAGTACATCACGGAACCAGAACTGGAAAAGATCCAGATAGTCACTGATGTTCTGCTTGTCATTGGAAAGCTCCTTGATTGCTTCTGTAAGCTCATATACTTCCATTCCGTCTGCATTCTTCAGGATGCGGAGTGCATTCTGGGTCATATCTGCAAACTCCTGGGAAGTAGCTACCTGTTTCGCTCTGCCAATACTGCCATGAGCATAGGAAGCATCGATCTCAGCCTGATAATCCGGTATATGGAGATGCTCCATCAGGTACTTCTTTACCAGACCGTCATCTACAACCTTCAGATCCAGACGTACACATCTGGAACGAATGGTCGGCAGCAGAGCATCAATATTGCTTGTGAGAAGCATGATAACTGCATATTCCGGCGGCTCTTCAATGGTCTTCAGAAGAGCATTCTGTGCCTGGGGATTCATCAGCTCTGCATTTGCCACAATATAAATCTTGTATGGGCTGCAGTATGGCTTAATATCCACATCATTGATAATCTGTTCCCTGATTTCGTCAATTGTAATCACATTTGGCTTCTCATGGGTCACCATAATGATATCCGGGTGATTCTTACCGATTGCCTTCTTGCAGGAATCACAATGTCCGCAAGGCTCCGTACCGCCCTCTTCACACTGCAATGTCATCGCATAGGTTCCTGCCAGCAATTTCTTTCCAGAACCAGGGTCACCTGTAAAAATATACGAATGGGACACTTTCTCTGTCTGTATGGCATTCTTCAAATGTCTGATTATCTCTTCATGTCCTATAATGTCGTTAAACCCTAACATCGGAATCACCTCACCCTATCATTTTCGCTATTGTCAAAGGCTGCGGTCAGCACCCTTGCATAGCTTATTTTGTACAAATACACTCTAAATGTATTTACCCTTTAATTCTATCATGTACGACAAAATCATGCTATAGTTTTTTGTGAATTTATTCACTTATCAACAAAAATGTGTTACTGTTCACTCCGTGACCAGTAACGCGCTTCGCGATGCACATTATGCCTGTCTAATATATTCAGCAATTTCTTCTACACATTCCTCCAGATCAACATTCTGGAATTTTCTCGTAATCCCGGCAGCAGCAATTTTTTCTTCGGAAAAATCCTCCTGATCTGCAAGAAATCTTCTGCACATTTCCTCATAGCGGGGTATCTCCTGACCACGCTCTCTTTTCAATGCTCTTGCAAGACGCTCTCCGTCCTCCACTTCGATATAAACAGGACAAACATTCTCTTTTCCATAGTATTCTCTCATTTTCACATAAGATTCAAGTGTACCGATTCCCAGATAGTCAGCATTTTCCAAATCCACCTGACCGTCATCTGCTGTAAAATAGTTCCAGATTCCATGTACTGTATGATAAGCTCTGGCCTCGATCAGATTTCCGCTGCTTCGAAATTCTTCCAGCTTTTTATCATCCACGAAATAGTACTGTTTACCATTCTCTTCCTCTGCACGGATTGGGCGGGTAGTATAAAGAACCAGCTTCTTAAGTCCCAATCCTCATGTGCTGCCAGCCTGGCATATATATGATCCTTACCAGATGCGCTTTTTCCCATAATGTAAAATATTTTTCCCATAATGTATCAGGCAGGGGTTACACCTCTGCCTGCTCCTTTACTACGCTTATTGTTTCGTTATTTTCTCCGCAAAGACCGTGAAGATTCAGTCCCTGTTCCATATATCTTCTCACATTCCTTGTAAAAAGTCCAGTAATCTGTTCGCCTGGAACAATAATGGGAATCCCCGGCGGATAAAGATATACAAATTCTGCGGCAATTTTCCCTGCACTTTCTTCCAGAAGACAAAGCTGGGATGGGGCATCCATTGCCCTGGAAATGGACATAAGCTGCTTCATAGGACCACACTTGCAGGCATATTTTTCATTTCGCAAGCCATCGCTGCGGGTATCCTTTTTTTCACATCTTTCACAATCTTCAGAATTACATTTAACACACTTCTGCCTTTCCACTTCCGGTACATAATCTGAATTTCCAACAGCTATTTTCTCTGTTATATTCCTGCTCTTCTCTGCCAGTTCAGCTTCCTGTCTGTCGATTTCTTCTATAGCTTTGCAAGCCTCCGGATCCTTCCCTGGTGTCTCCAACTGCTGCCAGTGCAAGCACATAATTCTCTGTAGTCATCTCAACTTCCAAATGATATTTTCTTCGAAGGATTCCCGCAAGTTCCGGACCATTTAAACTGCTGTGCAATGTGGACAGAATCAGCTTAGAGCGGTCATAATCAAATATTTCTGTTGTGCCCTGTTCGTCCTTTTCTTCCCCAGTCTCTTCCGGTGTCTGTAACAGACGTATATACCTGCGCTGACCAAGCTGTCTGCGGGCGGCTTCCAGATTTTCCGTAAATTCATCAAATAATCGTCCGCTGTCTTTTTCCAGCTTCGCTACACAGGCATCCAGACTGGACATAAGTATATAAGACGGACTGCTGGTCTCATAAATTCCAAGAAATCTGCGGATCAGCTTCTCACTTACACGTTCACTGCACAGATGAAGCACTGCAGTCTGGGTCATGGCCGGCAATGTTTTGTGAAAGCTCTGGATCACCACATCTGCTCCCAGATCTGCTGCTGAAACAGGAAAATAGTCAGAGAATCTGAAATGAGCGCCGTGGGCTTCATCCACGATCAGCGGAATTCCATGTTTGTGGGCAGTTTCCGCAATCTTGCGCACATCTGAAACCACACCATCATAAGTAGGCGATGTAATAAGGACTGCTTCAATTTTCGGATTTTCCTCAAGATATCTTTCCACACGGGATACGGAAATTGAACCATTTATCCCCAAATCGTTGTCAGATTGTGATAAATATATGTGGGAACCAGTTCCCGAAGGTAAATTGCGTGGTAAACAGCCTTGTGACAGTTTCTGGCCACCAGAATCTGTCCACCCTTTTTCACAGATGCGGAAATGGCAGTAAGAATTCCTGCCGTACTTCCGTTGACACTAAAAAAACTTTTCCTGGTGCCGTACATTCTGGATAAGGCATTCTGCGCTTCAAGTAAAATTCCCTCAGAATGATGCAGATCGTCGAATCCGTCTATTTCCGTAATATCACGTTCAATAGGAAAATCCCCCTCTATGCACGCCTTATTCCGCTTGTGACCGGGCATATGGAAAGGATAAAAGTCGGATTTGCCGTAGTTCTCCAATTCTTTATATAGTCTTCTCATTTTACCTCTCAATTTTCTCAGAAATTATCACACTTTAAATCTGTATCCCACGCCCCAGATGGTCTCGATATACTGCGGCTTGGCATTATTATACTCAATTTTCTCACGGATTTTCTTGATATGAACCGTAACTGTAGCAATATCACCTACCGATTCCATATCCCAGATTTCCCTGAAAAGCTCTTCCTTTGTAAAAACTCTGTTTGGATTCTGTGCCAGGAATGTGAGCAGATCAAATTCCTTGGTGGTAAAAGTTTTCTCCTCGCCGTTTACCCAGACGCGGCGGGCGGTCTTGTCGATCTTGATTCCACGAATCTCAATAATATCGTTCTTCTGCGTGGTGGAGCCGATCAGACGATTATAGCGATCCATATGTGCCTTTACTCTGGCAACAAGCTCGCTTGGGCTAAATGGCTTGGTCATGTAATCGTCAGCCCCAAGTCCAAGACCGCGGATCTTGTCAATATCATCTTTCTTCGCGGAAACCATAATGATCGGAGTATTCTTAGCTTCTCTTACCTGGCGGCAGATTTCAAACCCGTCTATCTCCGGCAGCATCAGATCCAGAATAATCAGGTCAAAATCTTCTTTCAGTGCCATATTAAGCCCCAGATCGCCTCTGTTGCAGATTATAACTTCAAATCCTGAGAGCTCCAGATAGTCTTTCTCAAGCTCTGCAATTGCTTCTTCATCTTCAATGATCAGAATTCTGCTCATTTCATTGGTACCTCCTGGTATTTTCTAAGTACAAAATACATGATCGTGCCGATTCCAAGACGGCTTGTGGCCCATACCTTTCCCCCATGGTCCTCCAGAATTTTCTTTACAATGGAAAGACCGATTCCGCTTCCGCCTTTGGAAGAATTTCGTGAAACATCTGTACGGTAAAAACGGTCGAAAATATAAGGCAGATCCTTCGGGCCAATACCTTTTCCATTGTCCTCAATCTCAATCTGGATAAAATCACCCACATCCTTGATTCGGATCTGAATGATTCCTTTAGGCTTGTCCATATATTTGATAGCGTTGCTGATAATGTTATGGATAACACGGCGGATCTGCTCCCCATCGGCAATTACCATAACATCTTTTTCCACATAGTTGGCATAAACCAGCTCAATTCCCCTGGTCTCAAGTTCCAGACCAACTTCCTCTGAACAATCTTCAAAATAATCTTCCACATTTAGTTTGTTGAAAGTATAAGGAATGCGGTTGGTATCGATTTTGGAATAAAAAGTCAGCTCGTTGATCAGATGATCCATCTCATTTGTCTTGTTGTAGATGGTGCGGACATAGCGATCCATTTTCTCAGGGGTATCTGCCACTCCATCCATGATTCCCTCTACATATCCTTTCACTGCTGTGATCGGAGTTTTCAGATCATGGGAAATGTTGCTGATCAGCTCTCTGTTCTCTTTTTCTATAAGGCTTTTTTCTTCTGTAGATTCTTTCAGACGGCGGCGCATTTCCTCGAAATCCTGACAGAGCTCAGAAAATTCGTCTTTTCCTTCTACATCCAGAACGAAATCCAGGTTGCCCTCTTTTATATTCTGCGTCGCTTTTTTTAATTTAACCAATGGAACGGCAATGCTGCGATATACCCAAAGACCAACTACCAAAGCAACGGAGATCAGGATTACAAACGCACTGATAAACAAATCCTTGGCCATTACATGTACCCTGCCTGACTGTCGGCTGAGTCTGTTATGGAAATATCATATACTGTTCCATCGCTCTCAGTCACTGCCTGTGCTTTCTGCGCCTGTGACTGGCTGAATCCATACAAAGTGGCGGCAAACAGAAGCAGAGGCATAAGAATGATCATGGTGAATCCCAGAATGATTCTTGTTTTTAGCTTCATAACAGTTCTATCCTTTTTCTTCTTTTTACGGAAATTTTCAACAGCTTCCCTGTCGTATGAAGCTGCTTCACCGGATTTATATAGATTATAGCATAAAGCTCTGATTTCATCTCTTAATTTTCTATAAAAAATAGCTCTATAATATTCAGTTTTTCAACATAAAAAACCTGGAAAAGACTTCTTCTGCTATATACCAGTCTCTTCCAGGCTCTAACTTTAATATGGAATTTTCAAGCAGGCTTCAATACAAGCCATTTTCTTTTAACCAAATTTTACGCAAGATATTTCTTCAGATCATCAACCTTGTCCAGATGCTCCCACGGAAGATCTACATCTGTACGGCCGAAATGTCCGTATGCAGAAGTCTGTTTGTAGATCGGGCGGCGGAGATCAAGCATTTTGATGATTCCAGCCGGACGAAGGTCAAAGTTCTCACGGATGATCTCTACCAGTTTCGCATCAGATACTTTACCTGTGCCAAATGTTTCTACATGAATAGAAGTCGGATGTGCAACACCAATTGCATAGGAAAGCTGGATCTCGCACTTGTCAGCAAGACCTGCTGCAACAATGTTCTTTGCAACATAACGTGCTGCATAAGCTGCAGAACGGTCAACCTTTGTGCAGTCTTTTCCGGAGAAAGCACCGCCGCCGTGACGTCCTGTTCCGCCATAAGTATCAACAATAATCTTACGTCCTGTAAGACCGCTGTCGCCGTTTGGTCCACCGATAACGAAACGTCCGGTCGGGTTGATAAAGTATTTCGTATCCTCATCTACCATGTCTGCGGGATGATCTCATCAAATACATATTTCTTGATGTCCGCATGGATCTGCTCCTGTGTAACATCCGGGTCATGCTGAGTGGAGCAAACTACTGCATCAATACGGCTTGGTTTTCCATTCTTATCATACTCAACTGTTACCTGAGTTTTTCCATCTGGTCTTAAATATTTCAGAGTGCCATCTTTACGGACTTTTGTCAGCTGACGGGAAAGTTTGTGTGCCATGTTGATTGCGTATGGCATGTATTCTTCTGTCTCGTTGGAAGCATAACCAAACTGGATTCCCTGGTCACCAGCTCCAATAGAGTCAAGCTCGTCCTCATCCATCTGATTCTCTTTCTGCTCAAGTGCTTTATCAACACCCATTGCAATATCAGCAGACTGTTTATCAAGTGCTGTGATTACCGCACATGTATCAGCATCGAATCCGAATTTTCCACGAGTATAACCAATCTCGCGGATTGTCTCTCTTACGATTGACTGGATATCGATATTTGCCTTGGAAGTGATCTCACCCATAACCAGAACAAGACCTGTTGTAGTTGCAGTCTCGCAGGCTACACGGCTCATCGGATCCTGTGCGATCAGAGCATCCAGGATGGCATCAGAAATGGCATCACAGATTTTATCCGGATGACCTTCAGTTACAGATTCGGAAGTAAATAAGATTTTTTCTTTGTTTTCCATTCTTTTGTTTTTCCCTTTCTTCGATGGAGCGAAAATTTCCAAAACAGCTAATATCTATCGCTGCATTGTATGTTTTCCGCGAAAAAAAGAACAGCCCGGACAAGCGGACTGTCTTATAAATGACTTTTTATATAAACAATCCTCTTATTGTTCGATCACTCGCTCAGGTTGGCACCTTCCTCTCTTTCGAGGGGTTGCCGTGGCTTCATAGATCCTATGTATCTCCACCACTCTGAATAAAAGGCTATTCTTCAGTTTTCCTGTTGCAAGCAATACAATATACTGATTGCTTATAATTGTCAATAGACATTTAACGTCTTATGACTATTTTTCACCAGATTAAATCTGATACTCAACAGATCAAGGCTATCAGGCTGCGATCTGAAATTAACAATTCACCCTACACGCAGGCGGAATTTCTGGATATCCTTCTCACTGGAAACTCTCTCGATCTCTGCGCCAAGGCTGCGAAGCTTCTCTTCGAAGTTCTCATAGCCACGCTGGATGTAAACAATATCATCCACAATGGTGATTCCCTCTGCTGCCAGTCCTGCAATAACAAGAGCTGCCCCAGCACGAAGATCCGGTGCACTTACTCTTGCACCAGTAAGCTTATTCACGCCATCAATAATTGCAGAATTGCCTTCAACCTTAATACAGGCTCCCATTCTGGAAAGCTCATCGGCATATTTGAAGCGATTCTCAAAAATACTCTCAGTTACGATGCTGGTTCCCTCTGCAAGTGCAAGGGTAACCGCAATCTGCGGCTGCATATCAGTCGGATATCCCGGATATGGAAGGGTCTTCACATGAGTGCGATGAAGTCTGCCCACTGCACGTACACGTACGGCATCATCAAACTCCTGAACTTCACATCCGATTTCCTCAAGCTTAGCTGTAGTAGCTTCGAGATGCTTTGGAATTACATTCTTAACTGTGACATCCCCACCGGTAGCTGCTGCAGCGAACATAAAGGTTCCTGCCTCGATCTGGTCCGGAATGATGGAATACTCTGTGCGGTGAAGCTTCTCAACACCCTTGATACGGATCACATCTGTACCAGCACCTTTGATATTGGCTCCCATGCTGTTCAGGAAGTTGGCAACATCTACTACATGTGGCTCTCTGGCAGCATTCTCAATAATCGTACGTCCTGGTGCAAGAGATGCTGCCATCATAATATTGATGGTTGCTCCTACAGAAACTACATCCAGGAAAATATGGCTTCCATGAAGATTAGATGCCTCGGCAACAATGGCTCCATGAAGAATATCAACTTTCGCACCAAGGGCTCTGAAACCTTTCAGATGCTGGTCAATCGGACGGCTTCCGATATTGCAGCCACCTGGAAGAGGAACTTCTGCTCTTTTATATTTGCCAAGTAATGCGCCAAGAAGATAGTAAGATGCACGGATCTTCTTAATATACTCATAATCTACACTTACATCACCAATGGTAGAACCATTGATCTTAACAGTTGACTTATTGATTCTGTCAACCTGTGCTCCGATGCCAGCTATTGCCTCCAGTAAAACATTGATGTCTCTGACGTCAGGCAGATTCTCGATGAGAATTGTCTCATCCGTCATAATGGCTGCTGATAAAATAGCCAGCGCTGCATTCTTTGCACCTGCTATCTCTACTTCACCAACAAGCGGATTTCCACCTTTAATCACATACTGTTCCATAATACACCTCTATTATTCTTACTCCGCGAGCCAAAAAGGCTATTGTCAATTTCTCTCCAATAACCTGACAGCCCTCCTCTGATTCACAGTTACTGTTCACTTCGTTCATCGTAACACATTCCGCGAATAGTAACGATCTACAGTTACTTAATAACCCCTGTCTGTAGTGTTTCCAAAAGTGCCTGCAGACTTGCTTCCAAATCTTTCCCTTCTTCATCTACCACAATGTCTGCATATTTCTCGTATAAGGGAACTCGCTCCTCATATAAACTCTTCAAGGTCTGTCCTTCTTTCAGAAGAACTCCCCGCTTCTTAAGATTTCCAAGCCGTTTCTCAAGAGACTCCAGAGAAAGGCTGAGGTAAACTACCTTCCCAATTGATTTCAAGTGTTCCATGGCTTCACTGCAATATACCACACTTCCCCCAGTAGCAATTACAGTATTCTCTGTATCAATCGACGCATTTACGCGATTCTCAATAGCCTTGAAACCTTCTTCTCCTTCTTCATCAATGATCTGATAAAGACGTCTTTTTTCTTCTTTTTGTATTAAAAGGTCTGAATCTAAAAATTCGTATCCAAGTATTTTCGCAAGAACAACGCCCAGTGTGCTTTTACCTGCACCGGGCATTCCAATTAATGTTATATTATTCATTTTCATTCGATACTCCTTTAAATAATAACACATAAGAGCCATTATTGCAATCATATTAAAAAATTGTTACTGGGTTCGGTTTTTTAATGGATGATTTTTAAGTTTCTGATTATGCTTTTTTCCTTTTTTTACGCTATATCCAAAGGTGCCCAGTTTCTTTCCAAGTCCCAGATATTCTCCATGGGAATATACCATCAGTTTTGACTGATTCAGCTGAAATTTATTATTTTTATCCATATAGGCTTCGTCCGCATGCACTGCAACTACTTCCGCAAGGAACATGTGATGAGAACCAAGCTTCTCAATTTTCTTAACTTTACATTCAATATTTACAGGAGCTTCACCGATCATTGGTGCCTTCACTTGATCCGCCTTTTCTTTGGTAAGATGAAGCTCCTGAAATTTATCAACCTCTCTGCCGGACCGCACGCCACAATAATCGGTGGCGTATGCAAGCTCTTCTGTGGTAAGGTTCAGAACAAATTCCTTTGTCTTGCAGATCATATCGTAAGAAAATCTGGTGGGACGAACGGAGATGCTTACCATTGGCGGGTTGGTACACACGGTGCCAGCCCACGCTACTGTTATTATATTATCATTACCCTCGCCATCTGTAACGCTGACCATCACAGCAGGAAGCGGGTAAAGCATATTGCCTGGTTTCCAGGTCTGTTTTGCCATATTTTTGCTCCTCTTTTATGTGAAAATTTCCCATGCAAAGAACCATCTGCGTTACTTTTCACTTTGTGAGCAGTATCTTTTAACAGCCTCTTTGCCGGGAAAATCTTTATTATCAGTTAAAGTCATTTGCCATGATCTGTGCAGCTTCCATCATAGCCGGGATCATCTGTTTCTTACGGGAAACCACGCCTTTCAGGTGGAAGCACTTATCCTCCGGTTCCTGCTGGAATGCGATTTTTCCCATTTCCTCGCTGCCCTCGCCGTAATAAATTACATCTGAGGACTCGTCCATAATATTGGTTAACATAAAGTAAACACGGGTAATTCCATGGCGTCCGCACTCGCTTACCATAAATGGTTTCAGACGAACTTTGATCTCCTGAAGCTCTTCCTCGTCCATGGAACTGATCTGTCCAACACCAAAAGCCACATTTCCTTCTGCAATAAATTTCTTGTAATCCTGATAGAAAATTTCTTCAGGTGCTTTATCTTTCAGATTGCTTCCAGCCTTAAACATTTCTCTTGCGAAATCTTCAATCTTAATGTCCGCGATCAGTGCAAGCGCACTTGCTGCGATCTTGTCCTGCTGGGTGCAGGTTGGGGAACGGAACATTAAGGTATCGGAAATAATGGCTGCACAGAGAAGTCCTGCAATCTTAGGCGGAATCTCCAGTCGCTGCTCGTCATAAATCCGGTAAAGGATTGTCGCAGTACATCCAACTGGCTCATTTCTGAAATTAATCGGCTTCATAGTTTCCAGAGAACCAAGCTTATGATGATCAATGATCTCCAGAATCTCTGCTTTCTCAATATTATCAACAGCCTGGTCTTTCTCATTATGATCTACCAAAATTACCTGTTTCTTGTGCATGTCAAGGAAATTTCGTCTGGAAATGGTTCCCACACATTTTCCCCGCTTATTGATAACAGGGAATGCACGATGGCGGTGCTTGATCATAACATCCTGGATATCATCTGTGAAATCTTCAGTATTAAAAGTTACCAGATTATCTTTTTTCATCACATAATTTACCGGAATACTCTGGTTGATCATGCGGGCAATTGTGTAGGTATCATATGGAGAAGAGATAATGATGATCTGTCTCTCCTGAGCTTTCTTTATTACCTTCTCACTTACCTGAATACTCATTCCTACAATAATGCAGCTTACATTCAGTTCTATTGCCTTTAACTGATCTTCCTCACGGTTTCCAAGAATAACCATATCATTTTCTTCGATATAGTTCTTCATCACCTCCGGATCAGCAGTTCCAATAAGGATTTTCCCTTTGGTAAAATAGCCGTGACCATTTCCTTCTACAATTTCACCGTCAAGAGTATCCCTGATCTTGTTATACTGAGTTCTGGCATTTGAAAGAAGATAGCTGTCCTTGGTATCCATGTAAACATCAGCAATATCGCCGATTGTTACAATTCCCTCCAGCTCATCCTCGCTGTTACAGATGGGAAGGGTCACAATGCCTTTATTCTGCATCATATCCCAGGCATTTTTCAGGGACATGGTACGGTCTGCATCCGGTTTTGGACGGATATCCATATCTTTTACCTGCGTTCCGATATTTCCCAGATAAGCCGGTGGCTGTACCCCAAAACGATTCAGTACATACTGGGTCTCTTCATTGATCTGCCGGCACGTCTTGGAATATAACGCTTGGTCTGGGTGGTTCTGTTTTTGATATCTGCGTAAGCAATTGCCGAACAAATAGAATCCGTATCCGGATTCTTATGTCCCATTACAAATACTTTCTGATTCTTCATTCACATTCTTCCTTCCAAAATTCAGCTGACCTCTGCACACTTTTCATCTGTAAACAGAGTTTTTTATTTCGGGTCTACTTTTCAAACACGCTCTACAGAAGATTTTCATTTTGGGCGATTGTCTTAATCGTCCAAATCTGCACTTTATATTAATTCAGTTTAATATTTGCAAATAAAGCTCCCAGAGATGTGGTTGCCTCTTCTCCGGACTGTGGGATTTCTATTTTCTCTTCTTCCACTTCTTTTGCCATCATATCAATTGCTTCTTTGATACTCAGGCTCAGTTTTCCATCTTTCACTGCAGTTACTTTTACTTTCACCTTATCTCCAACTGCAAGAACTTCTGATGGTTTACGGATTCTCTTTTCGCAAATCTGGGAAATATGTACCAGTCCGGATACGCCGTTTCCAAGATCTACAAATGCGCCGTATGGCTGAAGGCTCTCTACAGTTCCTTCTGTTACAAAGCCTGGCTGGATATTGGAAATTTTATTCTTTCTTTCCTCTTCTGCTTTTTCCCTTAAAATTTCTTTCGCAGAAAGAATCAGTTTTTTGTCCTCTTTATTGACATCGATTACCTGAACCTGGATGTGTCTGTTCAGATATTCGTTGGTGTCTTCTACGTAATTCAAGGCCAGCTTGGAGGCCGGGATAAAGCCGCGCACACCTTCTACATAAGCAACTGCACCGCCGTTTACTACACCTTTTACCACTACATCAAGAACCTCTCCGGAGGCTTTCAGCTCTTCTAATTTGTCCCAAGCCAGGACGTCAGTAGCTTCAACTTTGGATAAAAGGATGTTGCCGTTTCCATCGTCTTTTCTTACGACTGTGGCGGAAACTTCATCTCCAGGGTGTACTTCTTCTTTAACGTTAAAGCCCGGCTCTCTACTGTAATCTTCTACCGGGATAATACCTTCTGCATAATATTTTAAATCTACAATAATTTCTTTATCATCTACACTCACAACTGTTCCTGTGAGAATGTCGCCTTCTTCAATTTTCTTAAAAGAAGCTTCAAGTTCTGCTTCGTAATCCTTCATTGTCTCTGCCATGACCTAGACTCCTTTGCCCCTGTTTTTGCTTCATTATAGCACACCGCTTATTCGTTGCAAATAAATTTTGGAATGTACATTCGAAAAACACCGCTCTTTAAGCGTCAGAGTGTAATATCTGGCGTTTAAAGAGCGGCATATTCAGACAAATTTTCCAAAAAATTGTGACGCACATCTTGCAAAAAACCTTTTTCAAACACGCTCCAGAGCGTGCAGATTGCAGGAATACTTTTTCAAATACGCTCTAAAACGAGGAGTGCCCCGCAGTAGCTGCCGGGGCGATTATTATGAAAAAATTTTATGTGTAATGGTGTCATTACAACGTCTTCTGTGTATGTTCTTTCGAACTGATTATATAGTATCAGATACTTATGAACAAAATACATGCAAATTGTTAACGAATAATGAACATTTGTTTTATTTGCACAATTTCTTCTTTCATTTTCCTCTTTTTTTATAAATTTACCACATTTGCATCTTTACTTTAATTTGGTAAAGTTATACATTTTGCACATTTTACATTTCTCATTCGAATAATCCTTTTACAAATTCGATTAACTTCGACACAAGACCTTTGGCATCATCCTTTGTAACACCCATATCCTGCAGCTTACTGTATACAGAATTTACATCGCTTCTAAGAGCATCTTCGTCAATTTTTGCATCCAGAACCTTGCGTACTACAGAAACAAGGGAATCTACCTCTGAATCAGAAAGAGATACCCCAAAATGGTCTGCTGCCTGAGTTACAGCACTTCGTACCTGGTCATCTGTGATGTTCTGCTGGTCTACAAGATCCTTGGCATACATAATAATGTCTACTGCTTTTCCAGGGTCAGAAGCAAGAAAATCAATTCCACTGTCCAGAAGACTTTCTACTACTTCTGTATCACTGGATGCCATAACCGGCATCGGCATGGAACATGCAAGAACTCCTGCAAGGATAAGTGCTGCTGATTTTTTCATTTTTATCATGATAATTACCTCCTGATTGAATTGTTGCTGTTCAAGACTTGCCCAGTAACGATTAAATGTCATCTGTTCAAATCTCTCCAGTAACAATTAAATAGCTGCTGTTCATGGTCTGACCAGCAATAGTTAATATTCTGTTCACAAACTGCTGGAATCTGGTCATATTTATGATCTGATTTCCTCATATCAAGTAATTTTCTTCTGAAATTTAATCAATACCGGAAATAAATCTTCCTCCAGATTCCAGCCCATTATACTACACCTTTTCCTTTTATTTGTAAAATGTATCTAAAAACTTTATAATCTTTTTATAACTAATCTCCAAAAACAGCCCATTTTTCCAGGAAGTTACAAATCTTTTCAAATTCGTTCACTAATTTTTCATAAGATAAACACGATTCTTTCAAACTTTCCCGATATACTAACATCATAAAAATAATAACAGCCAACATTATTTTTATAAAATTTCTTTTTCATATGTCAGTCACCCAAAAGTGATTGACTCTCCTTCCTTTTAAAAAATATATTTGAGACAAAATAAAAATCACCCTTCTAGCCACCGGGTGATTTTTATTTGTATAAGATTTATGCAGTAAATCATTTCCGAACATGTGAAGGATCACGGGAGCCGCAACGCTGCGAAGCAATCCGAAGATATCAAGAACGGGGCTTACGCCCCGTTCTTGATATCTATCTCAATTTATTAAATGCGTTTGCAAGATCAGCAAATTCTGCTAAAGTAAGCGCTTCGCCTCTCACATTTACCGGAATTCCGGTCTCTGCCATAGCTTTCTCAATTTCCTCTTTTGAAAAATCAAGCTCCTGGGAGTTCTTCAGTCCATTTACCAATGTTTTTCTTCTCTGATTAAAAGATGCCCGGATCAGCCTGAACATCAGCTTCTCATTGTCCACCTGCACTGGCGGCTCTTCATATCTCACAAGCTGGATAACAGCACTTCCCACCTTCGGTCTTGGCATAAAACAGTTTGGCGGAACATTCGCAATGATCTGCGGTCTGGCATAATACTGAACAGCCAGAGACAAAGCACCGTAATCCTTTGTTCCAGGACCAACCTGCATTCTGTCTGCCACTTCCTTCTGTACCATAATGGTGATGGAAGAAATGGGAACATGGTTTTCAAAAAGTCCCATGATGATTGGCGTGGTAATATAATAAGGCAGATTGGCAACCACCTTGATAGGCTTGCCCCCATTTTTCTCCTGTGCCAGCGCCGCAATATCAACTTTCAGGATATCCTCGTTGATCACAGTCACATTATCCCAGTCTTTCAAAGTATCATTTTCCAGAATCGGGATCAATGTCTTATCAATCTCTACAGCCACCACTTCTCTGGCTGCCTCAGCCAGATACTGGGTCATGGTTCCAATACCCGGTCCGATTTCCAGAACAAAATCATCCTTGGTGATCTTGGAAGCCTCGATTATTTTTTCCAGAACATGGGTATCGATAAGAAAATTCTGACCAAACCTTTTCTGGAAAGCAAAATTATACTTTTGAAGAACTTCAATGGTATATTTCGGATTTCCTAAATAAGGTCTGGTCATATTAATTTCCTCTTTCTTTTAAATTATTTAATCATTATCTGCAAATCACACAATCTGGGCAGCTGTCTGCAATTCCCCTATTACTTATTTTGCAAAATCTTTCTCATAAAGAACCGTAAATCCATCACGGTCTACTCTCTTTTTCTTATTAAACTTCAGAAGTCCGCCCTGGGATTTCGCCATTGCTGCGTCAAGCATTTCCTTAACTGCGCCAATGTTCATAGGCTGGTCTTCTTTCTGGTTCACACCGATCAGATTATACAATGCAAGCATTCCCATCTGGTCGATCTTGTAACCATTTTCCTTGGTGTAAACTCTTGCAAAGTTTACAAGTTCATCATTGGTAAATACCGGAATGTTGATTATGGATGTAAACTTCTTGGCAAATTTCGGGAATCTTGCAATCAGCTTACGCATTCCGATCTTCTCATCCTCAATAATCACAGTAAGTCCGTCTGTGCGGAACTCCATAGCCTTATCCAGAATATCCACTGTTTCCTGTGTCAGTTGATTAGCATTCTCAATGACAAGGAAACCACCGCTAAGTTTACCAATCACTTTCGTAATATCCATCTCATTCAGCTGGTCGGCAAACACATAAGCACCTTGGAAGCCGGCAGATTCAGCTCTTTACAGATTGCCGGAATCAGACTTGCGATCAGTCTTGTCTTACCAGTTTCTTTCCCACCATGACGATCACGTTTCCAGTCTTGGAGGTCTTATCAGCCGCTGCCATCTGCACATCGCAAAGTGCACTGATCAGCTGTTCCCGCATTCCCGGAACCTTTACAAAATATGTAAACAGCTTCTTCTCATCATCGGTAAGTGATTTCTCTCTTGGCACAATGTCAGATGGATTTCTCTTATCCTTTGGCTGAATAGAATCAATAAACTGTTCCAGTTCTTCTTCCTCGGAAAGAGATTCAGAAGACTCTTCTTCCTCTTCATCCTCGTCAAAATCAAAGTTTTCGTCCTCAGAATCTTCCGGTTCTTCCTCTGCATCTTCAGTTTCAACCACATCATCAGCAGCTGGAGGCATATCCTCATCCTCTTCTTCTCCAATGCTCTCTCTGAGAAGCTTGGCAATAAATTCATCCTCAGACATGGAATCATCAGAAGGCTCTTCTTTCTCCTTATGTCCTGCCGGACCATTCATAAACTCATCCTCAGCAGCCTGAAGATCCTCTTCGGAAAGGAATTCCTCTTCCTCAAGTTCTACAACCGGCTTTTTCTGTTCTGGTTCTGGCTCGATTTCTTCCTCGTCCTCAGTGATAACTTCCTCTTCTTCCGGAATCTTCTCTACTTTTTCTTCTTTTACAGCTTTCTGAGGTTGTGTAGATATTTCTTTGGCGACTTCTACAATTTCTTTATTTTCTTCCTGAACTTTCTCTTCATCTACCTTCTCATCCGGAATCTCAATTCCCTGTGCAGAAGCAGCAGCAAGAATCGTATCCTCCAGATTGAAATTTGAAAAATCAAATGCAGGTTTCTCGTCTTTCATTTTCTCCGCAGCATCAGCCTCATCACTGAAAAGGTTATTCTGTACAGGTGCCTTGGGAACCTCAATCTCTTCCGGTACCATATTCTTCATAGAATCCGGAATATTCAGTGTAGGCATTTTCAGGTTCTCAACAGGTGTTTCTGTTTCTGTGGAAAATGCGTTCTTCTCTTCTGCAGACTCTGAACGATCTGCATTCTCTAAACCTTCTGTATTTTCTTCTGAAACTGCTTCCGCTGATTTCTCTGCAGTCTCATCTGCTGTATTCACAGATTCTTCAGCAACAGTCTCCTTGGTATTCTCCACTTTCACCTTGCCAGTTTCAGGCTCCAGCTCCGGTACACTTTCATATTCTTTCTCAGAAGCCGGATCACGAAGCATTTCTTCCTGAACCTCTTTCGTCTGCTCAGTGGAAACAATGCTGTCTTCCATTTCATCCATCTTACGGCTTCCAAAAATGTCACGAAGTCCTTTGGAAATTTTATCCTGAAGACTCTCTACGCCATCCAGATCCTCATTCTTGATCTGAATACTTTCAATAGATTCACTTCCCTGGTTCTCAGCTTCCGGTGCTTTCTCTTCTTCCTTAATGGTATCTGCTTCCTCAGGTTTCAGAAGCTTCGGTACAAACTGCTGTTCATACCGCTCTTTCTCCTCGCCGGTAAGAGCACCCATACGCTGTTTCAGGTCCATAGCCTTCATCACGTAGTTACCCTCGTTGAACCAGAGAATGATCTCGTTGCAAAGCTCCAGACATTTCTCTTTGTCACCATCCTGATAGTACAGTTTGGCAAGCTCGTAAGACCATTTTTCGGTAAATTCTTTCTCCTTATAATCCTCCAGAACCTTGATTTGCTCTGCAAGAGGAGCCTTTTTTACTTTCAGGATCTTGTATTTCAGGATGTACTGCGTATTATCATTTGGCGCAACTTCCCTGTACTCCTGATAAAATTCCACTGCCTCGGAAACCTGTCCCAGCTTCAGGGAAACTTCTACAAGACGATAAAGAATGTTCTTACCAATGGAGGCTCTGTGATAAGCCAGCAGGAAAATTTCCTTGCTGTCCTCATAGCGTTTATTGGCAGCATAGATTTCACCAACCACACAAAGGTACGAACATTTTTCACACGGCGCCAGTCAATGCTGTCTACAACATTCATGGCTCCCTTATAGTCCTTCTGTTCTACTAAATGGTTAATCTCTTCAAGTTTAACCCGAAATTCCTCTTTGTCCAAATTTTTCACCAACTTTCCATAGTTAATGCCAGTTTAGCATATCGCATACTACTTCGCAAGCTTATTTATCTGCAGGACATCCCATCGGCTGATACACATGCCCCGCCACAACGTGAAACACTTTATTGATCGTAAACTGATGACTGACAAAATCATCCAGACCAGTACAGGTGATCATGGTCTGAATATCATGAATACTCTCAAGAAGATAATTCTGACGGCTGCTGTCCAGCTCCGAAAGGACATCGTCCAGAAGCAGAACTGGTTTATCATGAATGATCTTCTCCACCAGATAAATCTCCGAAAGTTTCAGGGAAAGAGCTGCTGTTCTCTGCTGCCCCTGCGAACCATATTTGCGGATATCAATTCCGTTCACAGCCACCATTAGGTCATCCCTGTGAGGTCCGGACGAAGTCATTTTCATCCGAAGATCCCGGTCTCTGTTGCGGAAAAGGCTCTCTTCCAAAGCCTCACTCTCCACGCTTGGTTCATATATCACTTCTATATTTTCAATACCGCCGGTAAGATTTCTGTGAATTTCCTTAATGATCTCATTAAGGGACTCCACAAATTCTCTTCTTTTGCCAATGATCTTACGGCCATAATTTACCAGCTGCATATCCCATACATCCAGAGTCGCTCCAAGATCCGGTCGCTTATACATATCCTTCAGCAGCTTATTTCTCTGATTCAGAACATGATTGTATCCGGCAAGATCTGTGAGGTATAGTTTATCCAGCTGACAAAGCTCCGCGTCCATGAATCTTCGTCGCTCTCCCGGACCGTTTTTGATAATATTCAGATCCTCCGGGGAAAAGAAAACCAGATTCACCACACCGAGAAGCTCTCTCGCCTTCTTTATGGGAAGCCCGTTGATTGCCACGCCCTTGGCCTTATTTTTCCGAAGGTGCATGTCAATCTTATAAGACATGGAATCTTTTCCCACCATCATGCGGATATGGGCTTCATCCTGTTCAAAGCGGATAATCTCCCGGTCTTTGCTTCCTTTATGGGATTTGCTGGTTCCGCACAGATACACAGACTCCAGGATATTTGTTTTTCCCTGTGCATTATCCCCATAAAAAATATTAGTTCCTTTGTCAAAAGAAAGTTCCAGCGATTCGTAATTTCTGAAATTGCTTAATTTTATGGATTCAATATAAGCCATTTTACTCGTTTCCGGACAGAACCTTCACATCCTGGCCATTATAGGAAATAACGTCACCGCCATAAACCTTGCGGCCTCTTCTGGTATCTACTTCGCCATTTACTTTTACAAGTCCGTCGTTGATCACATATTTTGCCTCAACGCCGTCTGATACAAGGTCAGCAAGTTTCAGTGCCTGGCCAAGTTTGATAAATTCATCTCTGATTCTGATTTCCAATTTTCTGCCTCCACTCTTCTGGCATCACGACTGCAATTCGTTTTCGGACTGTCTCCAGCCATTATTGGCAGTCCGTGTTCACTTCCATTCCTCTTCCAATTGTCTGTTACGTTTCTCTCTGTGACAAGTGTCATTATCTTGCCTGGTTCTGATTTATGTTAACCGGAAGAATCAGATACGTGTAAGTTTCTTCCTCATCTCTGATAAAGCAAGGTGCTTTCGGATTCACTAGGTAAATGTCGATGGTCTCATCATCAATAACCTTCAGTGCATCGATCAGAAACTTGGGATTAAATCCGATCAGAATATCTTTACCCTCTTTCTCAATATCAATATCCTCGTTCATGGAACCCATTGCAGAATCAATCTTCAGCTCCATGCTGCCATCTGTAATGTGGATAATGATCGGTTTCTTATCTCCTTCTCTTACAAGGAGTGTGGCACGGTCGATACAATCCAGGAATTCTTTTTTGTTAATGGAAAGTTTGGTCTCATAATCGCTGGAAAGCATCTGGTCAATACGGAAATATTCCCCCTCGATCAGACGTGAAACTACCATAGTCTGGTCAAATTCAAATAAAATATGATTGTTTGTGAAGAAAATGCTGACTACATCATCCATTTCTCCGGATAAGATCTTACTGATCTCATTCAGAGTCTTGCCTGGAACTACAACCTTGCGGTCTGAATAGTCTTTCTTCAGAGGCATTTTGCGGATCGCAATACGGTGTCCATCCAGAGAGACAATTTTCAGACAATTATCCTTAATTTCAAACAGTTCACCAGTCATTAATTTGTTGTTATCGTTGACTGCAATTGAGAATATTGTCTGATAAATCATATTCTTTAATGTATATTGAGAGATAGTTAATGGTTCATCTCTTTCAATCATAGGAAGATATGCGAAATCTTCTCCTGATTTTCCAGGAATATTAAATTTTGCTTTCTCACAGGTGATAGTTGCAGCGAATTTTTCATCAGTTTTAATGGTAACATCGTTGTCTGGAAGTCTTCTGATGATCTCGTAAAAGATTTTCGCATTCAGGGCAACCATTCCTTTTTCTTCTATAGTACCTTCGACAATGGTTTCGATTCCAAGTTCCATGTCATTAGTAGTAAATTTGATCTGATTTGTTGTTGCATCAATCAGAATACATTCCAGAATTGGCATAGTTGTTTTGGATGGTACAGCTTTTAAGGAAATGCTGACGCTCTTCAACAAGTTACTTTTGGAGCAAATGATTTTCATAATGTGTATAACTTCCTTTCTGGAGAAAATGGGTTTTTCATTAAATATATTTAAGAAGATATCCGCCGTATCCGCCGTAGGGGGTGTGAATATGTGAAAAACTCACTTCCGCCCAGTGAATAAAAGGGTTTCGGGTATGGATAACTTCGTGTAAAAGCATTGGTTTAGAGTGTGAATAACCTGTGTAAAACCACATAAGCGATTTTGTTGCCAAAAGTTATTCACATTAATACACATAATGTCAACATCTTATACACATGAAATGTGGAAAAAATGTGTTAAGTTTGTGGATTAATTTTTTTCTTTAATGTATCGATGGTGTTCTGGAGCTGTTCGTTGGTCTGGAGCTCCTTTTCGATCTTTTCTACGCCGTGCATAACGGTAGTGTGGTCGCGATTTCCAAGATACTGTCCTACATTTTTCAGCGGGATCGCCAGAATTTCACGGCAAAGATACATTGCCACCTGTCTTGGCATCACGATCTTGGAACTTCTTTTATTTCCACAAAGATCGGCAGTACTTACATTAAAATGCTCTGCTACCATAGAAATAATGTAGTCTGCAGTAATCTGTTTATTTTCATTCGGTGCGACGATATCCTTCAGAGCCTGCTCGGCAAGTTCAAGGGTAACCTCTTTTTTCTCCAGTTTTGCATAAGCAACTACCTTATTGAAGGCACCTTCCAGCTCACGGATGTTGGATTTGATATTATTTGCAATATATTTGATAACATCTTCGCTTACATTGTAGCCGTCCATGTCTTCTTTTTTATGAAGAATGGCCATCCTGGTCTCGTAATCCGGCAGAGTAATATCCACGATCAGTCCCCATTCGAATCTGGAACGGAAACGCTCATCCAGAATTTCCATATCCTTCGGCGGTTTATCGGAAGATATGATAATCTGTTTGTTTGCACTGTAAAGGCTGTTGAAGGTGTGGAAAAATTCCTCCTGCGTGGATTCCTTTCCTATAATAAACTGAATATCATCAATGAGAAGGACATCAATGTTACGGTATTTCTCGCGGAATTTACTCATGGCGGTGTTATTTCCATTACGGATGGTCTCGATCAGCTCATTGGTAAATTCTTCACTTGTAACATAGAGAACCTTACTGTTATCATCATTTTCAATAATAAAGTGGGCGATGGAATGCATAAGATGGGTCTTGCCAAGTCCTGCACCACCATAGATAAACAGCGGATTGTACGTATTTCCCGGAGATTCCGCTACTGCCAGGGCTGCAGCCTGAGCCAGTTTGTTGTTGCTGCCCACGATAAAAGTATTGAATGTATATTTGGGGTTCAGATTTGCTTCTTCACATCTGGCCTTAAAACGGTTGTCCTGATCAGGTGCAGCGTCGGAAATGGATTTCTTCGCCGGGACGTCTTCTGGAAGGATAAATTTCACTTCGCAGTCGGTCATTCCGGTAACTTCGCTTATGGTAACCTGCAGAGGCAGTTTGTAATTCTTATTAATGTAGCTTAATCGCACCTGGTCGGAAGCGACGATGGTAACTACATTTCCACTGACATCATAAACCTTCAGGGGTTTCAGCCATGTGTCGAATCGAACATCGGAAAGATCGTGCTCCTTTTTCACAATTCCCAGGATTTCATCCCATTTTTCTATTACTGTGCTCATTTTTTCCTCCCGTACACATCTGATTGTTTCTTATATTAAATGATGCCGTCCGTCGGCGACATGTCCGTTTATCAAAATACCAGCTGGAAACAGGAAATTAGGGTGTGGCAGGCTAAATATACCGGAATTTTACTGGTATTTTGATAAACGGACATAAATATCCTTATATATATTATAATAAATCCTGTCTTTTCGCAACGACAAAATCTTATTTATATAGGAAATTTATGTGGAAAATTATGCACATTCGGAGAAAAAATTAAGATTGCTGTGGATTACCTAAAAGAATGAGGGGACGAGGAGGAAAATGTTGTTTTGAAGCTAAAAATAGGAAAAATAAATGGGGAAAAGTATAGAATTGTCCACAAAACATCCACAATTTAAAAAAATTGCAGTGGATAATAAAAAAATTCAAGGAAAAAAATGGGGGATATCTTGTGAATAAACTGGAAAGTTATCAACATTTTGTGTGTGGATAAATGTGGATAAATAGGTTGATAACCATTCTGGTTACCATAACATGGTTTTACGGGTTTCAATAATGAAAAATTATGTGTATAACTCTATCCACTGTCGAATCCCCTCGAAATATACTGTTTTTTGTGACATATGCGTTAAAATCAACAGTCAAAAGTGGATATTTTTGCTGATAATCCCCAGGTTATCCACAAGTTATCCACAAAATGTGGATAATGTTACGTAAACCTTTTCAAAATGACAGGTTATGCACAGTGTGGAAAACTTTGTGGATATAAAAAATTCCAGGAAAGCAAGAATTTTTACTTGACGAGAATGCCATTTATGAATATAATTGAAATGATGTTCTGATTAGGTTAATAATTTTAAATTCCATATAGATAAAGGAGGTGCTTTACCTATGAAAATGACATTTCAGCCGAAAAAAAGATCTAGAGCGAAAGTCCATGGCTTCAGAGCTCGTATGAGCACAAAAGGCGGACGTAAAGTATTAGCTGCCAGAAGATTAAAAGGAAGAAAGCAGTTATCTGCTTAAGACCGTTAAGACCGCAGTTACTGTGGTCTTTTCTTCTATACAGAAATAATTATTTCAATATCATATAAAGGAGAATCAGATGGAATACTCAGACTCCTTAAAGAAAAATAACGAATTCCAAAGGGTATACCGAAAAGGAACATCACAGGCAAATCGGTATCTGGTGATGTATGTGCTTGAGAACCATGACAGGCACATGGAGAATCGTCTGGGAATATCTGTAAGTAAAAAAGTTGGGAATAGTGTGGTACGCCACAGAGTCACCAGACTGATACGAGAGAGCTACCGCCTGAATGAAAGATCCTTCCGTCAGGGACTGGACATTGTAGTGGTCGCAAGACCAAATGCAAAGGACAAGTCCTATCAGGAGATTGAGAGTGCGCTTATGCATCTTGCAGGCAGAATGAAGATCCGCCGTGAGGCTGAGCTTCATGTGGAAGATTAAACGGTATTTGGGCAGTATTGTTGGTTCGGTAAAGGAGCGGCAATATTGAAACAGATTTGCAGGAGAAATTATCATGAGCAGATTTAGTCCAAGGAATATCATGATTCATATGATTCGTCTCTATCAGAAATATATATCGCCGATGAAGAGAACAAAATGTCCTTATATTCCCACATGTTCTCAATATGGTTTAGAAGCAATTCAAAAATATGGTGCGTTAAAGGGCGGGCTTCTTGCAGTGTGGAGAATTTTGCGCTGCAATCCTTTTTCACATGGAGGATACGATCCTGTGCCATAAACTGTACTGAAACAGATGGTGTACAATAAATGACACTTTAAACTGATTTTCAGCACAAAAACTCAAACTTTGACAATTGAATAGTTACACCGAAAAGCTAGGAGGAAACAAACTTGGATATGATTTTATTAACGAAGAGCAGTGTCCCGATTATTGGACAGGTTGCTTCTATTATGGGCTGGATCATGGACGGGATTTACAGAGTTCTTGATCTGGTGGGTATTCAGAACCTGGGTCTTTGTATCATTATCTTCAGTATTATTATTTATGCACTGATGACACCATTGCAGGTTAAACAGCAGAAGTTTTCTAAATTAAGCTCTGTTATGCAGCCTGAGCTTCAGAAGATACAGAAGAAATACAAAGATAAAAAAGACCAGGCGTCCGTGCAGAAAATGCAGGAAGAAACTCAGCTTGTATATCAGAAATACGGTGTTTCACCTACCGGCAGCTGTGTGCAGCTGTTGATCCAGTTTCCTGTCCTGATGGCATTATGGCAGGTTAATTTACAAAATTCCTGGTTATGTTGGCAGTGTAAAGAATGTTTTCACAGGCCTTGTTGATCAGATCACAAGCGTAAGTGGCTACACAGACCTGATCCAGAGCTTTATCACAGACAATAAGATGACTCGTGTACAGCTGGCGCTGGATAACGGAAAAGCGACCAGTAATTCTGTCATCGATTTCCTTTATGCATTATCTCCATCTCAGTGGAAAGATCTTGCATCAATGGATCAGTTTAAGGGATTTGCAGATACCATTAACACCACGTCTGCAGAAATTTCCAAAATGCAGAATTTCTGTGGATTAAACATTGCAGATCAGCCTTTGAATTACATTAAGGCTGCTTTTGAGGGAGCATCTATTGCACTGGCAATCGCTGCACTTCTGATTCCTATTCTTGCATGGGCGACTCAGGTACTGAACTATAAGCTTATGCCACAGGCTACTTCATCTGCTGAAGGAGCTGTTGATACAATGCAGGCTTCCATGAAGACTATGAATACGGTTATGCCGCTTATGTCAGCAGTATTCTGTTTCACATTCCCGGTAGGTCTTGGTATTTACTGGATCGCAAGTGCGGTTGTAAGAAGTGCTCAGCAGTGGTTTATCAATCGTCATCTTGATAAGATGGATATCAATGATCTGGTAAACGAGAACATGAAGAAGATGGAGAAACAGCGTACGAAGGAAGGACTTCCGCCGCAGAAGATCACCAATCAGGCAAACCAGTCTACTAAGAATATCAATACCAAGATTGATAAAGGTTCCAGTAACACAAACGCAGAAGAGAGAGCCAGAAAAGTAGAGGAATCCTACCAGAATGCAAGAAATGCAAAACCTGGAAGTATTGCAGCAAAAGCAAATATGGTCAGGGATTTTGACGAGAGAAACAAGAAGAAGTAATTGTTGTCGGGAACGGAGGGTTTCATAGATGGAGGAGTTTATCCAGTTTTCAGCAAAAACGAAAAATGAAGCAATCACCAAGGCGTGCATCGAATTAGGTGTTTCCAGTGATCAGCTGGAAATTGAAGTGGTTTCTGAAGGTAGTTCCGGATTTTTTGGCATCGGAAGCAAACCGGCAATCATTAAAGCACGCAAGATCAATACAGTTTCTGAAGAGGATGAGATACAGGAAATCGTTGATACTGTTAAAGTGGATGCGATTAAGGAAGAGCAGAATAGAAAGCCTGCCAAACCTTTTGTAAAAGCTGAGAAACCGGCACCAAAGAGTGAACCGGTGAAAGAAAAAGCACCTGTAAAAGAGGCGAAAGAGCCAAAGCCTTTTAAAGAGCCAAAAGAAAAACAGCCGCGCCAGCCGAAGGAGAAACCTTTTAAGGAGCGTCCTGTAAAAGAAAAACCGGCAAAAGAAAAAATGCCGAAAGAGCCAAGAGAAGAGAAGCCGAAACAGTCCAAACCTGTTGAGATCATCACAGATCCGGCAGAGATCAAAGAAGTGGAAGAGAGAGCAATTGTTTTCCTTCGCGATGTATTTGCATCTATGAATCTTGGTGAAGTGGAGATCACTTCCAAATACAACACAAATGACGGTTGTCTGGAAGTTGCTTTTGAAGGAGAGGATATGGGAATTCTCATCGGTAAGAGAGGACAGACCCTTGACTCCCTTCAGTATCTTACAAGCCTTGTTGTAAATAAGGGCAAAGCAAACTATATCAGAGTAAAGCTCGATACAGAAGATTACCGCAGACGTCGTAAAGAGACTCTGGAGAATCTTGCAAGAGGAATTGCCTACAAGGTTAAGAAAACCAGAAAGCCAGTTGTACTTGAGCCGATGAACCCATATGAGAGAAGAATCATTCACTCAGCACTTCAGGGCAATAAGTATGTAGAGACTGTCAGCGAGGGCGAAGAGCCGTATCGTCATGTGGTTGTAAAATTAAAAAGATGGTAAATCTTGCATAAAACATCTGAATGTGTTATAAAAGATTTGCAGAATGAATAAGAGGTTATTCCAGGTGAAAGATGGAAGAACTGAAGCGTTATGCTTTTGTTTTAATATCTTTCCCTGGGGTAACTTTTTTTGTATAATAAAATAAGATGATAGGAGTGTCAAAAAGTCTTTTGCCACTCATTTGATACCCAGGATTGCGATCCAGCTACGCTGTTCCCACAATCCTCCAAATATTCGAAATCCGCTGATTTATTACGTAAATCGCTGCTTTCTCATATTTGGCGTGTCCCAGGTTCAAACGCCTCGTGCAAGCATGAACGACTTTTTGACCTTTTGACACTGGTATTATAAGATGTGTTAAGTTTATAATTTGGATTGTAATTTACATGGAGGAAATCACATGAATACAACGATTGCAGCGATATCTACTGCTGTGAGTGCTTCGGGAATCGGAATCATCCGAATCAGCGGCCCGGAAGCCATGGACGTTATATCCCGCATTTACCGTTCCAAGGGCGGGAAAAAGAAAATTAAAGAAGTGCCCACCACACCATTCATTATGGTTATATCTATGACGGGGAAGAAATTGTGGATGAAGTTCTGGTCATGGTCATGCGCGCACCCAAAACATTCACAGGAGAAGATACCGTGGAGATTGATTGTCACGGCGGTGTCTATGCCATGAACCGGGTTCTGGAAACGGTTTTGAAAAAAGGTGCCAAGATTGCTGGTCCCGGGGAGTTTACCAAGAGAGCCTTCTTAAATGGCAGGCTGGATCTTTCCCAGGCAGAGGCAGTTATGGATGTGATTCAGGCGAAGAATGAATATGCGTTGAAAAGCTCCATGAGTCAGCTGAAAGGCTCTGTACAGAAGACCATCAAGGAGATTCGAAGCGACCTGATCTACGAGATTGCTTTTATCGAGTCTGCTCTGGATGATCCGGAGCACATCAGTCTGGAGGGATATCCACAGAAATTACATGGAATTGTGGAAAAAGAGCAGAAATCCATTGAAGAGTTGTTGAAAACTTCCACAGATGGCAAGATCATCCGGGAAGGAATTGAGACGGTTATCGTGGGTAAGCCAAATGCAGGTAAGTCCTCCCTGTTAAACCTTCTTGTAGGGGAAAATAAGGCCATTGTAACGGATATTGAGGGTACTACAAGAGATATTCTGGAGGAGTATATTACCCTTCATGGAATTACGCTGAAAATTGTGGATACGGCAGGCATCCGCGAGACAGAGGATGTGGTGGAGAAAATCGGTGTTTCCAGAGCCCGGGAGGTTGCAAAAGGTGCAGATCTGGTGTTATACGTAGTAGACAGCTCTACACCGCTTGATGAAAATGATGAAGAAATCATTGAAATGCTGAAAGACAGAAAAGCAATTGTACTGTACAATAAAACAGATCTTGCTTCGGCTGTGAGCATGGAGGCATTAAAGGAGAAAATCAACCATCCTCTCATTCCGATTTCTGCGAAAGAGGAGACTGGAATTGCCCAGCTGGCGGATACCATTAAGAGTATGTTTTTCAGCGGGAAAATCTCTTTTAACGATGAGGTTTATATTACAAATGCCCGTCACAAAGAGGCATTGGAAGAGGCAGCAGACAGCCTTGCAATGGTAAAACAGAGTATTGAGGATGGCATGCCGGAAGACTTCTTTTCCATTGATCTGATGGCTGCTTATGGAAGCTTGGGGAAAATTACCGGGGAAGAAGTTGGGGAAGATCTGGTGAATGAGATATTTAGTAAGTTTTGTATGGGTAAGTAGTGGTAGAGGGACGCGATAATATATGAATGAGTGTGTTATAGAGGAGATAAAAATGAAAAATTTAGAGGAGAATTATGACATAGTAGTGGTCGGTGCCGGGACACGCTGGCTGTGAGGCTGCGCTGGCTGGGGCGAGACTGGGATTGAATACGATCATGTTTACGGTAAGCGCAGAGAGTATTGCGCTGATGCCTTGTAACCCAAATGTAGGCGGTAGTTCAAAGGGACATCTGGTCCGTGAGTTGGATGCTCTTGGTGGAGAGATGGGAAAAAATATTGACAAGACTTTTATTCAGTCTAAGATGCTGAACTGTTCCAAGGGTCCGGCAGTGCATTCCCTTCGTGCTCAGGCTGATAAGCAGGCTTACAGTAATGAAATGAGAAAGACGTTGGAGAATCAGGAGAACCTGACCATCCGCCAGGGAGAGGTTACCAAGCTTCTGGTAGAGGATGGCAAGATCACAGGTGTGAAGACGTATTCCGGCGCTGTCTACCATTGTAAGGCGGTAGTTTTGTGTACTGGAACTTATCTGAAAGCACGCTGTATTTACGGTGATGTAAGCAATTATACAGGTCCAAATGGACTGCAGGCAGCCAATTATCTGACTGATTCTCTGAAAGAACTGGGAATTGAAATGTTCCGTTTCAAGACTGGAACACCTGCCCGAATTGCAGGAAATACCATCGACTACAGCAAGATGGAAGAGCAGTTTGGGGATGAGAGAGTAGTGCCATTTTCTTTTTCCACAGATCCGGAGGATGTGCAGATCGAGCAGAAATCCTGCTGGCTGACTTATACTAATGAGGCTACCCATGATATCATCCGTGCAAACCTGGATCGTTCCCCACTGTACTCTGGTATGATCGAAGGAACTGGTCCGCGTTATTGCCCTTCTATTGAGGATAAAGTAGTTCGTTTTGCAGATAAAAAAAGACATCAGGTGTTTATTGAGCCAGAGGGAATGTACACAAATGAGATGTACATTGGCGGTATGTCCAGCTCTTTGCCGGAAGATGTGCAGGAGGAAATGTACCACAGCGTACCAGGCCTTGAGCATGCAAAAATTGTGAAGAATGCTTATGCTATTGAGTACGATTGTATTAACCCAAGACAGCTTTATCCAACGCTGGAGTTTAAGAAAATTAAAGGTCTTTTCAGTGGCGGACAGTTTAATGGAAGTTCAGGTTACGAGGAGGCGGCAGCCAGGGACTGATCGCTGGTATCAATGCAGCCATGGAAGTGCTGGGAAAAGAGCAGCTGATCCTGGATCGTTCTGAGGCTTATATCGGTGTTCTCATTGATGATCTGGTTACAAAAGAGAACCATGAGCATACCGTATGATGACCAGCCGTGCCGAGTACCGTCTACTTCTCCGTCAGGATAATGCGGATCTGAGACTTCGTAAAAGCTGGGAGGTAGGTCTTGTAGATGACGAAACCTATGCAAAAGTAGTGGAAAAAGAACGCTTGATAGCGGAAGAAATCCAGCGTGTGGAGAATACAAATGTGGGTATGACAGAGGCAGTTCAGAGCCTTCTGGAAAGCAAAGGAAGCACACCACTTAAGTCAGGAATCAGTCTTGCAGAGCTGATCCGCAGACCGGAGCTTTCCTATGCAGAGGTGGCTCCTATTGATAAGAACCGCCCTGAACTTGCCTGGGATGTGCAGGAGCAGGTAAACATTAATATTAAATACGACGCTATATCCGCCGCCAGATGAAGCAGGTAGAGCAGTTTAAGAAGCTGGAAGCCAAGAAAATTCCAGAGGATCTGGACTATGAGAAAGTAAAGAGCCTGCGTATTGAGGCACGGCAGAAACTGGAACTTTACAGACCTGTTTCCATTGGACAGGCATCCCGAATTTCCGGTGTTTCACCGGCGGATATTTCGGTGCTGCTGGTTTATATGGAGCAGTATGGGAAAAATCGTTAATAAAGGCGTATTTTTGCGCTTACGCAAGTAATAATCATATGCCAGAGCCTGTTTGAAAAATCATTCCCGCAATCTGCACGCTCCACTTTGCGGTATATTTCACCCGAGTTCGGTTGCCGTAGCCCGATGCAGCGCCCTCATCCGGGCGAAATCTCCCACAAATTGTGACGCACATCTTGCAGAAAGCCTTTTTCAAACACGCTCTAGTGGATTTCATCTTCGTTAAAAACGCACCTGAAATGACCTGCTAAGAAATATTACTTGCAAAAACGCTGTGTATTAAGCAACTGGAAAGTAAGTAGTTTGAGGTATAAGGAGACATATATGGAATACGATTTAACACTCTTTGAGAAAGGATTAGAAGAGCTTGGAATTGCTCTGTCCCAGGAGCAGAAGAAGCAGTTTATCACTTATTATGAGTACCTTGTAGAGAAAAATAAGGTAATGAATTTAACTGCAATTACCGAGTACAACGAGGTAATTTTAAAGCATTTTCTTGACAGTTTATCTATCGTAAAAGTAGGCAGCTTTGACCAGAAAAAGCTGACGGGAAAGTCCGTGATCGACATCGGAACCGGCGCTGGTTTCCCTGGAATCCCGCTGAAAATCGCTTTTCCGGAACTTAAAATTACCCTTCTGGATTCTTTGAATAAAAGGGTGAATTTCCTTAATGAAGTAATCGAAATGCTTGGTTTAAAAGACGTAACAGCGCTTCACGGAAGAGCCGAAGACTACGCGAAACAGAAGGAACACAGAGAAAAATACGACTTCTGTGTCTCCCGCGCAGTAGCCAATTTAAGCACCCTTTCCGAGTATTGTATCCCCTTCGTAAAAGAAGGAGGCAGCTTTATTTCTTATAAATCCGGCAAGATTGATGAAGAGCTTGCGCAGGCAGAAAATGCTGTGAAAATCCTTGGTGGAAAAGTTCAGGATGTAGTGAAATTTCCACTTATGGACACGGATATGGATCGTTCTTTCGTTGTGATCAAGAAGATGAAACCGACCGCAAGAAGTACCCCAGGAAGGCTGGCTTGCCGGCGAAGGAGCCGTTGGCGTAGAATATGTGTTAATATTAAGATAACTTTAGTCCTGAAAGAGGAAGAAATCCGTACTATATTTCCCTCCGATAATATCGGCGATTTTTTTCTGAGATAACATAGGTTCTGTCTCAATCACTTTCAAAGGAATTGTCTTCATTGGGAATAGTTTGGTTAGTAGCTTGGTTAGTGTGATTAACCAAGCTACTAACCAAGCTCTTAAACATAACCATAATATCCTCACACTTAATCGTATATTCTGGCATAGGATTTCCAGCTTCCTCGCAACTGTCTTTGATTTTTTTCTATTCCACATCCCCGTGCCTTAGAGCGTGTCTGAAAAATCATTCCCGCAATCTGCACGCCCCACTTTGCGGAATGTATTTTATTTTGGGACACATTTCCAACACAAAATAATCACATATTTCTCACATAATTATCTAAATTTCCTCACAGGTTGCACATAAAATAATCATAGATAGATGCATGGGATAAGCCATGCATCTGCAACTTGAAGGAGGTAAGAAACTTGATTGAAGTAAAAAATCTGGTAAAACGCTACGGCGATCACACCGCTGTAGACCACCTTTCTTTTGAAATAGAGAAAGGCAAGATTTATGGTTTCCTGGGCCCCAACGGCGCCGGAAAATCCACAACCATGAATATGATAACCGGCTATATTGCATCTACCGAGGGAACAGTAGTCATAGACGGTCATGATATTCTGGAAGAACCTGAGGAGGCAAAAAAATGCATCGGATATCTACCCGAAATGCCGCCCCTTTATTTTGATATGACCGTTCTGGAATATCTGAAATTCGTAGCAGATCTGAAGAAAATTCCTAAAGATAAAAAAGCCACTATGATCGAAGAAATCATGGACATGGTAAAGATTACTGACATGAAAAATCGTCTGATCAAGAACCTTTCTAAAGGTTACAGACAGAGGGTTGGTATTGCGCAGGCTGTGCTTGGTTACCCGGAGGTTATTATTCTGGATGAGCCGACTGTCGGTCTTGACCCAAAACAGATCAACGAAATCCGCGATCTGATCAAAGGCCTGAAACAGAAACACACCGTTATCCTTAGCTCCCATATTTTGTCCGAAGTCAGCGCCGTTTGCGACTACGTGCTGATCATTTCCCATGGAAAACTGGTAGCCAGCGATACCCCTGAGAATCTGGGAAAACTGGCAGCAGGCTCAAACAACCTGAATCTGCTTGTAAAAGGTCAGAAAGACACTATCAGAGCCGCTCTGGAGGCCGTAGAAGGGGTAAAAGAGGTTACGGTAAAGAAAAGCCCGGAGGAAGGCGTATACGCCATTACAGTGGGAACAGAAGAGAATATGGATGTGCGTGAAAAAGTGTTCTACAGTATGGTAAATGCCAGCTGTCCGATCCTTGAAATGCAGTCTAAGAAAGTTTCTCTGGAGGAGATCTTCCTTGAACTTACAGAGAGCGAGAAAAAAGATAAAGATGCGTCAGGAAAAAAATCCGGAAAATCTTTCTTTAAGACGGCAGCAGATGCTAAGAAGTATTTGAATGAGAAAAACGAAGATACTGTCCCTGATAATGGACTTGAAGAAAAAGAGTTTGATGAATCGGGCGAAGTATCCAATGATGTGTCAGATAATGGACTGTCTGGTGATAAACAGGATAGTTTTGCCGCATCTGAGGAAGAAAAGGGGGAAGAGTAAACCATGCTTGCTATTTATAAAAGAGAGCTGAAAAGCTACCTGACCTCCATGGTCGGCTACCTGTTTATGTTTTTTGTGTTGCTGATCGCAGGTATTTACTTTTCAGCGTACCAGCTTTCAGCTGCTTATCCGAAATTTGAATATACTTTAAATGCCATGACCTTTGTGTTTCTGATTGCAGTGCCGATCCTGACCATGCGTGTACTTGCTGAGGAAAGAAAGCAGAAAACAGACCAGCTTCTGCTTACTTCTCCAGTATCTGTATCCGGCATCGTAATGGGAAAATATCTTGCACTTGTGACTATTTATGCAATCCCTATTGCAGTTCTGGCAACCTATCCGCTGATCATGTCAAAGTTCGGAACCGTTGCATTTGGCTCTGCGTACACAGCACTCCTTGGATTTTTCCTTCTGGGAAGTGCAAACATTGCGATCGGCGTATTTTTCTCAGCAATCACTGAGAGCCAGGTAATTGCAGCAGTTCTTACCTTTGTATTTTTATTTGCTTTTTATATGATGAATGGAATTTCTTCCTTTTTCTCAGAGACGGCAATGTCTACATGTGTGACATTTGGCATTCTGATCATAGCGCTTAGCCTTATGATCTACAGTATGATTAAAAATGCAGTGATCTCAGGTGCTGTCTGCGTGATTGGAGAAGTGGCACTGGTAATCGTTTACGTTGTAAAATCCAGCGTGTTTGAAGGAGGAATCCAGAAGGTTCTTGAAGTGTTTAACTTAAGTTCACACTTTGAAAACTTTACAAACAGTATTTTTGATGTGACTGGAGTTCTTTATTTCCTGTCTGTCATTGCCATTTGTATATTCCTTACCATGCAGACAATTTTGAAGAGACGTTGGAATTAAGGAGGTGGGGAAAATGTTTTTTAAGAAGAAAAATGATAACAATATTGACAATAACGACAAAAACGTAATTAATATCGAAAGCGTCGAAAATAATAACAATAATAACAAAAAAGAAAAACGAAAATTTAAAGACAGTATTAATAAAAAGTACTTGAAAAATGGAAGCTACAGTTCTGTTATGATTGTTGTTTTCGTTGCTATCATTATTGTTATAAATATGATTGTAGGAAATCTTCCTTCAAAGTATACGCAGCTGGATATCAGCTCCGAGAAACTTTACACCATCGGTGATGAGACAAAAGCGATGCTGAAAGATCTGGACAAGGATGTAACCATATACCAGATCGCCCAGAGCGGAAGTGAGGATGAGACTATCAGTAATCTGCTTCAAAGATATGCAGATGAATCTGATCATATTAAGGTGGAACAGAAAGATCCAGTGGTCAATCCTAAATTTGTCAGTGAATACACCAGTGACAACCTTTCCTCTAATAGCTTAATTGTTGTATGCGGAGACAGAAATAAGGTTGTAAATTATAACAATATTTACGAATCTACAATGGATTACAACACATACAGTTATCAGACAACAGGCTTCGACGGCGAAGGTCAGATCACAAGTGCCATTGCATATGTAACCAGTGAAAACCTGCCGGTATTGTATACATTAGAGGGACATGGAGAGCAGGAGCTTGATTCTACGATCAAGGAAGATATTGAGAAAGCAAACATGGAAATCAAATCCCTGAATCTGCTTACAGAGGGAAGTGTTCCAGAGGATGCCAGCTGTCTGCTGATTGATTCTCCTACAACAGATATCTCAGAGGATGAGAAGACTGCATTGATCGATTATCTGGAAAATGGTGGAAAAGCAATGATTTTCTCCGATTACACAGGAGAAAAAATGGAAAACTTTGATGCAGTGCTGGAAAACTACGGCGTAAGCAGAGTAGATGGCCTGGTATTTGAAGGAAATGCACAGCATTATGCCGCTCAGATGCCGTACTACCTGGTTCCAACTGTAAACAGCATAGATATTACATCTGATGTGGCTTCTTCCGGATATTACATTCTGATGCCGTATGCGCAGGGAATCCAGAAATCTGATGATGTGAGAGACACTGTGAATATTGAAAGCCTTCTTACAACTTCCGACAGCGCATATTCAAAGACAGATTTGAACAGCGGTTCTCTTGAAAAGGAAGACGGTGATGTGGATGGCCCATTTGACTTGGGTGTCAGCATTACAGAGACTGTAGATGATGATAAAGAGACTCATATTATTTATTATTCCACATCAAACCTGCTGCAGAGCCAGATCAATCAGATGGTTTCCGGTGGAAATGAGAAACTTGTGATGGCTTCTTTAAGTTCTCTGGTAGACACAGAAGGCAGTACAACAGTTTCTATCCCATCAAAGAGTCTGGAAGTATCTTATCTGACTTTGACAGCATATGATGCAAGCTTCTGGAAAATCTGTACCATTGGTCTGATTCCTGGAGCATTCCTGTTGATTGGATTTATGATTTGGTTAAAGAGGAGAAAAGCCTGATGAAGAAAAAATCAGTAAATCTTATTACAGCAGTGGGCGTTTTAGTTGTCCTCAGCGGCGCATACGTAGGCGTAAAAACCTACGTAGCCAAGCAGGAGGCCGCGGATACTGAAAGTGCGGAGGAAGAAAATCCGGAAATTATTTCCATAGCGTCTGCTGATGTGAAATCAATAAAATTTGTAATTGATAAAAAAGAAGTTACCTTTGAAAAAGATGGAGATTCCTGGGTGAAAAGTGATGAAACTGGTTTCCCGGTAGATCAGGATAAAATCGATACACTAGTCAGCTCCCTGAATTCTATAAAAGCGGAAAGAACACTGGAAAATGTGGAGGATGCATCAGAATATGAACTGGATCAGCCGGATAACACGATCACGGTTACCACAGAAGATGGGGGAACGACAGTAATCCAGCTTGGAATGGAGAATGATTCCACAAGTCAGGAATACATTGACTTGAACAAGGATTCTTCTACAGTTTATGTAGTAAGCAATTCCACGTTTTCTTCTTTTAAGGGAACTTTGTACGACTTTGCAAAAAGCGGCGTTTTCCCAACTGTGGATTCCTCTACGGTCAGCAAAATTTCTGTAGATGGAAAAGATTCTTCCTATGTTGTAGAGAAAGATGAAAATAATTTCTGGAATATTACTGGTGATGGAGAGACTGAGAAAGCAGATTCCGCGAAGGCAACTTCCTTAGCCAGTACATTATCCAGTGTGGCTTATGCAAGTTATGTAAATTATAACTGCGCAGAAGATGAGCTCTCTCAGTACGGATAGATAAGCCGTATGCAGAGATTACAGTGGATTATCAGGAAGAAGTTGAGAAAGAGTCCACTGATGATGAAAACGAGGCTGAAAATGGCGATGAGGAGGTCTCAGAGGCATCTGGGGATGAGAACCAGGCGGATGAAAATGCGGATTCTGAAACAGATGGAAGCGAAAGCTTGGATGAAGATGCGGATTCTGAGACAAATGGAAGCGAAAGCCAGATGAAGATGCGGATTCTGAGACAGATGGAAGCGAAAGCCAGATGAAGATGCGGATTCTGAGACAGATGGATACGAAAGCTCAGATGAAGATGTGGATGTGGCAGACACAGAAGATTCAGAAGCTGTAGAAAATGAGAATACAGATGAAACAGCAGATGACAACGTCGAAGCAGAAGATACAGATGTAACTGAATCAGATGACGAGGCTGGGGTGGAAACTACAGATACTGAGTCCGCAGAAAGTTCTGAAGATTCAGAACCGGAAACTGAAATGGTTGACAGAGAACTTGTAATTCAGGTTGGAGATCAATCTTCAGATGGTGGAAGATATGTTCGGGTAAATGATAGCAACGAAATTTATACAATATCCGAGGATTCTCTTGATACTTTCCTTGGAAAAACAAATGCTGATTTCTGGGATTTGACAGTAAGCTATTTGTCTGTAAATAATCTGGATACTCTGGATGTGAATTACGGAGAAAAAGATTATATCGTAAATGTTTCACGTGAACATCTGAGGATGAAAACGTAGAAACATCGGATAATGAGACGGAAGATGAAGATACAACAGATAATACCAGCAGTGATGTTGCCGACGGCAACGATGTAGAGGGAAATGCTGCTGATGATAACACTTCATCAGGTGATTTGACCGACGAAGATACTGAAAATACAGATGACAGTTCTTCTACTGCAAGTACCACAAGCTCAACCGGTGTAACCTTATCTTATACACTAAATGGAAAAGACCTGGACAGCACAACATTTACAACGTTCTACAATAAGCTGATCAACATGACAGCGCAGAAACGTCTGACTGATGAATTTAAGTCCAATGAAGATCCGGAAATGACTGTGAAATTTACAGATATAGATGGCAATGAAATGGAAGTGGAGTATTATTCCTATGATACAAATTACTATGCCGCTGTTATAAACAAAAAAGTATATCTGGTAAATAAAATGACAGTAAAAGAACTGTTTCAGGCATTTGAATCTGTAACTGGTGAGAAAGAGGAAAACGAAAACGCTGAGACAACAGATCCTGAAACAAATGCTTCTACAGATAATGCTGAAACAGAAACGACAGAGGCTTCAGAGGATGCTGAAGAGTAGTAGCTGAAAAAATGATTAAAAAAGATCCTTGCCTGTGAAAAAAACAGGACAAGGATCTTTTTTGCTGTTTGGAAAAACTGTTGAATTGCCTGTTGCATAAGAATTCTACTGGATATGAATATGCGCGTACATCGTTTTGCAAATAACGATATCAATCAAGCTGGATGCGTGAAGTTGAAGGTGCGGATGGAAAAATGTGTGGCGGGCTACGCCCGAGCGTGTCTGAAAAATCATTCCTGCAATCTGCACGCCTTGCTTTGTTATATATCTTATTCGGATTCGGTCGCTGTGGTTCACTACAGCAACTGAATTTAAGTTAAAGCTCCTGTGAATTGTGGCATGCATTTAAAAATCATTCCTGCAATCTGCGTGCCAAATTTTGTGGTATATTTTGTCCGAATTCGGTTGTCGCAGCTCGTTACGACGCCTCATCCGGGCAAAATCTCCTACAAATTATGACGCACATCTTGCAGAAAGCCTTTTCCAAACACGCTCTGGTCCGCTGACATTTCAAATGGTATGAAATATGTAATTAACGTTGGCTATTTTGTCTGTTTGAATTTCTATATGCATTGTTTTTGAAAATAAAATTTTAAAAACCTTTGAATTTTACTCATATGGTTTTACATTAGCCGACTATATAAAAAGTCCGAAAACAGAAACTTTGCTTTTGCTTTCTGAAATATTACGGTAAATATAAAATGTAATAATAACTTTTATAAAATAAAAACCTACTAAAACATACAATAAAGTCCAATAAATAACACTTAACGACACGATAATACAACAAAGACCTATTTAATGTACTTTGAACAACAAAACAGGCAAATGAATCGTAAAAATCCTCTGAAAAATATATTGTTATGTAAAAATATACTTTTAAACAATTCTAATTAAAACAAAAAGATTGTATAAAGATAAAATGGAACAGCGCATAATTGAAAAAATAACAAAATAACAACAAAACAATACGAAAAGAGCTCTGAGATGTATTTGAAAATCATTTCTCAATCCACACCCCCCACTTTGCAGTATATTTTACCCGTAGTTGGGTGTGTCGTAGCACGTTGCAGCACCTTCATTCTGGCCAAATCTCCCGCAAATTGTGGCGCGCACCTTGCAGAAAGCCTTTTTTAAACACTCTCTGGGATGTATCAAAAAACATTTTCGCAATCCGCACACCTCTTTGTGGTATATATTCCTGAATTTGGCTGCCATATTCGCTACGGCAACCTCATCCTCATCCTGGTCAAAGTCCCACAAATTGTGACGTACATCTTGTAGAAAGCTTTTTTAATATGCTCTGGAAATATAGAAAGAACAGGAAAAGCATAAAGCATAATAAATTATTATTACAAAAACAAAAAAACTTCGGGATTATATTATACAATCTCGAAGCTTTTTATTCTGCTTTGAAGGCATATCTATATCTTTATTTTAATTAAAAGAATGCACCAACCTGCTCAAGAAATGCTTCTACATTCTCAATATGTGGAAAATGCTTGGAACATGGAATGGTTGCTGACTCAATTGCTGGATTTACTTTCTGATAAGCTTCTACAATTGCAGCACCATTTGGCTCATCTTCACCTTCTACGATATAAATGCTGTTATCAATTGATTCTACAGCATGGCGAATGTTGATATTCATATATTTAGCACTTTGGCTGGAGTATAGGCATTTTGCATAATAACCACCTTTGTGCGCAGCTTCATAATATGCATCCAGGACATCTTTGTCTACATGGAATGGATTATAATAAAGCTTATCAAGGAAGAAATCATTAATTGTTCACGTGAAACAATTATATGGTAGATAAAGGTTCCAAATATAGGCAGTTCGATAAAGAATTTGAATAATTTATCCTTTTTTGTGGTAGTTTGGGCAAGAGAAATCATGCTTACCGGATTAATAAACATGATTTTATTAATGCTTTCTTTATCGTAAGCAGCGGCAGTAGTAACAAATGAACATGAGAAACCACTTGCAATGATGTCGGTTTTCTCTTTAATTACATTTTTTATAAAATCGCAGATGATTTGTACGAAAAGAAAATTTGTATATGTAATTCCAGCTTTTTCCGAACGTCCGCAACCTAATAGATCAAGGGTATATACGGTGTGCTCTTGAGCAAGTTGATCCTCAACACGAGACCATTCGTATCCACTGGCTCCAGGCATTGTATCATGAATAAGAAGAAGAGGAGAGCCTTTTCCCTTCTTGGTATAATAAATTTTTCCGAAACGCCAATTATAATAGTTGTGATTGGAAAAATCAAGCATTTCTTTTAACTGGGAAGAGGCAACAATCACTCTATTGGTGAGATGGATGACACCAGCGGCAATCGTAGTCAACGCGGCCAGAGTCAGAATTTTATGTTTAGTGTCTTTCATTTTATAGAGGACCTCCTTTGGGTTTGTATGTATATTATACGCCAAAGAGGCTGATTTTACAATGTTTTTTGACGTATAAATGGGAATTGACAGAATACTGGGCTACTGTTCACTTCGTTCACAGTAACACGCTTTGCGATGCACAGAAAGACGAACCTTCTTGTGACAAGCACAAGAGGTAGCGTTTGCTGCGCAAACTTAATTCTCGGGGGTTCTGTGAATTTTTTTCACAAAAAAACATCTCGCGGAGCATCACTGGTGAACAGCAACAATACTGATTGCTACTCATTTCGTGACCAGTAACATGCTTCACGAAAAAAGACATATTATTTGCTTTTGATAACCTGTTTAGATATGGTTGATATTTCGCGGTTTTATTGGCTTTACCAAACCTATAACTTATTTAATGTGTTGGTCGTTATCCCGGACGCGATTTCACAATGTATATTCACCGCCGCGCGTCGCAACGTTCCGGCAAGCTAATGACTAACTGCGACTAAGACGCTCAGGAGAGCCTTCGCGCCTAAGTCTCCGTAAGTCATGGATCTCACCTCCACTAAAACCGCTCCTGAAATGCGCGGCTTGCGAATATACATTGCAAAATCGCTGGTTATTGGAAAGAGAAGAAAGAAACAATAACGACAACAATGGGGGTGGGGTGAAGTAGTTGGTATCCC